>Ga0247839_1001672_pt1 | contig 35590 bp, 34 predicted proteins | sample LaCruzMarch2015__6_FD_192405 | JGI IMG/M metagenome (GOLD analysis project Ga0247839, IMG submission 192405) | Freshwater microbial communities from meromictic Lake La Cruz, Castile-La Mancha, Spain - LaCruzMarch2015_16m | ecosystem: Environmental > Aquatic > Freshwater > Lake | place: Spain... | reverse complement strand
GTAAGATTCTACAGTATCAAACGCCTACAGAAGCCATCTTAATTCACTTCAATCAAATTCAATTGACTTAATTCTATTCAGATTCCTTTATTTAAAAAGTGGACGGGTTGATATTGCAATTTTCGATAAATATATTTTCGTTTTTTACTGCTTATATAATATTATTAATATTATATAAAATGAAATAATGACCTATCTTGACTTTGAAATTGAATGGCGCATAATGGATTTAGAAGATATACCACTCACAAATGAATCGTAAAAAGGTAAACCAAGTGAAAGCTTGGGGCACAAAGTTAGGCGTCTACAGAGATCTCTCCATGACCGGCCAATTGCACATTAAGCAAAGGGCTGGTTTTTATTTTCAAAGGGGGCATGCCTATGCAAGAAGAATTTAAGTTAGTATTTATTAATAATCGTAAAAAGGTAAACCAAGTGAAAGCTTGGGACACAAAGTTAGGCGTCTACAGAGATCACTCCATGACCGGCCAACTGCACACCAGCAGAAGACCAGTCATTTTTATTTCAAGAAAGGAGAAATAACATGACAAAAATTACACTCAAACTCTCTAAAATACTCATCGCATTGATGATGTTGACGAGTCGCTTAAGCTTCATCCAAGTCAGTGCTCATGGTGGAGCTACTTTGGATTTTGATATCGATAAATTTGATGTTTCTGAAAACTATAATATTGATTACTCATGGGAACTCAATAAAACTGTTGATCCAACAGACATTAGTTTACTCTTAGGAGGTTCTCAATTAGTGACCTATTCGGTGACTGCCACCCGAGATGCTCAATCAACATTCAGTTTCACCTATGATTTTGATGTTAAAAATAAAGGTGATGGGACTGCGATTTTTGGCATTGATGTTCAACTCGTTAATGCTAGCGGTAGCATGGTGCTTGCGACTAAAAGCATAACACCAAGTTTAACCTTGTTGGAAGATCAAACACAATCCTATAAAGATACGATTGTATTTACTCTTTCAGAAAATATTTATGATAAGCCTTTAAAAATTCAGTTAATAATAAATGAAATCTCAAATGTAGGTAGCATCAATGGCTTGAGATCAGCTGCTTTTAAATTTGACGATGCACCTACCCATACCTACAATGCATCCTTACTTGTTTCAGATGATTTAAGTGGAAATACTTGGACATTTTTAAACACAGGCGTTCAAACCTATACTCAAGCTATATCAGCTGGAACAAACATTGGTGATCATACCGTCGTCAATACCGTCACCGGCTTAGGCTCTAACGGTTTTGTTCCTACGCCTGATAGTGCTACGGTTACAGTTCATACCTCTAATAATCCTCCAGTGGCGAATGCTCAAAGTTTGAGTACCAATGAGGATACAGCCCTTCCTATTACCTTGACAGGATCTGATCCAGATGGTCAAAGCATTAGTTTTACCAACATCAGTAATCCTACCCATGGTTCAATCTCAGGAACAGGGGCGAATATCACTTATACCCCTGATTCAAATTACTTTGGTCCTGATAGCTTTACCTTTAAATCCTATGATGGTTATTCCTATAGCCCAGCGGCCACCATTACTTTAACGGTGAATGCAGTCAATGATGCACCAAGCGCAAATAATGATGCGTATAGTACATCCGAAGACACGCTGTTAACCGTCCCTGCCAATGGTGTTTTAGCCAATGACAGTGATGTGGAAGGAACCACCTTAACCACAACTTTGGTGAGTGCACCTACCCATGGTTCACTTACACTAAATGCAGATGGTTCATTAACTTACCAACCTGCCCCTAACTACACAGGCAGTGATAGTTTCACTTATCGCGCCTCAGATGGACTCCTCAGTTCAAATGAAGCGACAGTTGAATTAACGATGACCTCCGTGAATGATGCCCCTGTGGGAAATGCGGATGCTTACAGCACTTCTGAAGATACTTTATTAACCGTAGTTGCCAGTGGTGTGTTAAGCAATGATGTGGATTTAGATAGCGCAAGTCTGATGGCTACACTAGAAACAAATCCTACGCATGGTTTATTGACTTTAAATACGGATGGTTCATTTACTTATATGCCTGATGCCAATTACTTTGGCTCAGATAGCTTTAGCTATAAAGCTTATGATGGATCCCTCAGTTCAGAAATCATTACGGTTACCTTATCGATAAATGCCGTTAATGATAGTCCAATCGCTATGAATGATGAATATACAACGGACGAGGATACTGTCTTAACCGTTCCTGCCAGTGGTGTACTCACCAATGACACCGATATTGAACTTTATGTGTTAAGTGTAGATACTTATACTCAAGGAACACACGGCTCGGTTGTTGTACAAGACAATGGATCCTTTGTGTATACCCCAGATGCCAACTACTTTGGTTCTGACAGCTTTACGTATTCTGTGAAGGATGCAAACCTTGGCACATCAAATACAGCCACTGTTTACTTAACCATTAACCCGGTGAATGATGCGCCAGTAGCTGAAAACAATAGCTATAGTACATTTGAAGATACTTTATTAACGATTCCTGCCAATGGTGTTTTAGGCAACGATAGTGATGTTGATCTCGATGCTTTAACAAGCATCATCGTAACGACACCTATCTTTGGAGATCTTGTATTCAACGCAGATGGTTCATTTACCTATATGCCTCATCTCAATTATGATGGCGTAGATTCATTCATCTATAAAGTCTATGATGGATCTGCTTATTCCAATACCGCTACCGTTAGCATTTCAATGGTAGAAAGCAATGACGCACCTGTTGCGTTTGCGGATGCTTATAGTACAAGTGAAGATGGTACCCTCACTGTGTTGGTTGCAGAGGGTGTCTTACATAACGATACCGATGTGGATAATACTTTATTAACCGCTGTGTTAGACTCAACCACCAGCCATGGAACCTTAACCCTTAACAGTGATGGATCCTATACTTATACGCCTACTGCAGATTGGAACGGAATCGATAGCTTTACGTATCACGCCCATGATGGCATGTATGATTCTGCGGTTGTTACCGTTACGATTACAGTGAATGCAGTTAATGATAATCCAATTGCCCTCGATGACAGCGTCCTCTTAAATGAAGATGCTCAAACATTTATCCTTGAAACAGATTTATTGGTAAACGACAGTGATGTCGATGGACTAAGTTTACACATTGTTGATTTCTCGCAACCAAGTCACGGTACTTTAACCTTCGACGGGACTACCTTTACCTATACGCCTGTTGCGAATTACTTTGGCTTAGATTCCTTTACTTATTATTTAAGTGATTCCAATGAAGGCACAGATACAGCTGTGGTGAATCTAACCATCACTCCAATAAATGATGCCCCAGTGGGTGTCAATGATGTCTATTCAACCTTGGAAGATACCGTCTTAACATCCGTCTTAGCAACACAAACCTCGGTCTTAAGTAATGACAGTGATCCAGTTGAAGGAAGCGCTTTAAGTGCTGTACTGGTCACATCCCCCGCGTTTGGGTCATTGGTGTTCAATTCAGATGGAACCTTCGTTTATACCCCTCAAGCCAATTGGTTTGGTGTGGTTGAGTTTACATATACAGTCAGTGATGGAGATTTAATCGACACACCAGTGACAGTAACCCTTACGGTCAGTGCTGTGAATGATGTCCCTGTAGCTTTACCTTTAGCGTTTACACTCGCTAATGCTGGAACCTCAACAGGTTTACTCACAGGAACAGATCTTGAAACTTCTGAATTAACCTATAATCTAGTGACTTTACCTGTCAATGGTACTGTGGTCTTAGTGGGTAATGCTTATATTTATAGCCACAATGGATCCACAACTTTAACCGATAGCTTTACTTTTACAGTCACAGATGAAGATGAATCAACTTCCTTGGCTGCGACAGCTACCATTACAATCCTAGCTGCGCCTATTCCTCCAGTCGTTAATTTAGCGCCTGAAGCAACTCCTCATGCGTTTACAATTGCTAATGGTGCAACCACTTCTGGAATTATGGGTGGATATGATCCAGAAGGTGCAAGTTTAACTTTCGCCTTAGTGACTTCCGCTCTCAATGGTAGTTTAAGCTTTGGTAGTGATGGTGCTTATGTCTATACACATAATGGCACAACAACTACCAGTGATAGCTTCAGTTTTACAGTTAATGATGGTTCTATAACATCTAACCCAGCATCTGTAAGCATCACCATTCTTCCTCTTCCTACCCCTCCTGCCGCAAATACTGCCCCAGTTGCAGTGGATGGAACAGGCACTACTTTAGTGAACAATGCTTATATTGATGGCGTCATTGCCAACGATGCCGACGGAGATACCTTAACCTATACCTTGTTAGACACCGTAGAACACGGCATGTTGGTGCTAAGAGCAGATGGTAGCTTTACTTATTCACCATTTGCGGGTTATGTAGGCCAAGATAGCTTCACCTTTAGTGCCAATGATGGTGCCTTAGATTCCAATGTAGGAACCTATACCTTCACCATTGAAGCAGCTGAAGTTGTCGTGTCACCAGCAGAAACACCTTTAGCCGCTTTACCAGTTTCTCTTGACCTGAGTTGGTTGTATTGGTTAGCTGGCTTAAGTGCAGCCTTCTTGAATTTCTTAGCCTTCTTAAGACCTAATCTTAAATATCGTTTAATCACAAGAGATGGCCAAGTTAAAACACTACGTCGTCGGATTGCACGTCCTGATGGTGACATCTTGTTTATCGATTTAGATGACAAACACCTAGACAACCTTGTCGATGTGGATGTCATTCTCTACAAACGTTTAGCCAAACACTTAGGGAATGTCACGGTAAGCTTTATGATGAATAATCGTATCGTTCAAACCATCACCATTCCTGAAAGTCAGGATGAAGAATACACAACCTTAATTCATCTATAAAATGGATACAGAAAAGCCTTCGGGCTTTTCTTTAGGTCAGAATGATTAAAAGGTGTAGTGGTATAATGTAAGCAGATAAGGGGTTCCAAGTGAAGCAATTCAATACCATTAAAATACTCTGCTTTAGTATCTGTGCTTTACTTTTAACCGCGTGTGATGCTGCGTCTAGTCAAGTTTATCCAGATCTTGGAACCCCAAGTTTAGGGTATACCCTAGAAGACATCTTACTCCCTGAACAACCAGGTCAACGCATCTATGTACAAGCAAACTTTACGATTGATTACTCGAATGCTGCTTATGGCTATATCAGTGTAAAAGCCCCGGTCACGTCTTCTTTATTAAAGCTTCAAGTGTTGAAAGATGATGCTACCTATACCTATGATTTAGTCCCTTTGGAATATGTGGTTGTTCCCCTTCAAGCAGGAGATGGGAGTTATACACTTCGATGTTTATCTCAAAAGGAAGGCTCTACCTACAGTGTCAGTGCCTCAACGCAAATTGACGTTGTCTTAAACAGTGAACTCACACCTTATTTATATCCAAATCAAATTGTGAATTATACCCAAGATACTTTAGCTGTACTCAAATCTTTTGAGTTAACCCAAAACGCTGACAGTGAGCTTGAACGTGTTTATGAAGTTTATACCTATATTACCCAAAATATTACCTATGATTACGATAAGGCAGAGCGCGCAAAATTGACTTTCATTTTGCCCATCATCGATGAAACGTATATCCAAGAAAAAGGAATTTGCTTTGACTATGCAGCATTGATGAGTGCCATGCTTAGAGTTCAACATATTCCAACCCGTGTTGTTACTGGGGTTACAGATTTGGGTTATCATGCTTGGGTAGAAGTTTACATCCAAGACCAAGGTTGGATTAATCCTTCCCTCTATTTTAATTCTAGCCAATGGAAATTGGTTGATCCTACCTTTGATGCCATGGGTGCTTATGAGGGGACTTACCAAACGAAAGATTATTACTAAAGGAGCTTTATGAAACGTAACCAATTCTATTCTGATGAAGTGCTTGCCATGTTTTGCGATCAACTTCACTTAATGTATCAATCGGGGATTCCTTTAGATTCTGGTTTTAATATGGTGAGTTCGAATTCAAAAGACATCCCTTGGGAGACTTTACGCCAATCAATTAAAGATAAAGGACGATTAACCAGTGCTTTAGAGTTAGAAGGTCATTTCCCTAGTCTCATGATTGAAACCTTAAGGGTGGCTGAAAAAGTAGGTCAAGAAGCAAAACTGACTCAACATCTTTCTACCTATTTTACCCATCAAGCCGATACAAAACGATTCTTAAAAGATATTTTAACCATGCCTTTTGTCTTATTATCGATGTTGATCTTGGTGATGGCAGTTTTAAGTTATGCTGTATTACCCGTTTTTCAAGAAGTCTTTGCGAGTTTTGGAGGTCAAAGTCCTTGGTGGATTGACCGTCTTCTTTGGGTTATTCGCTGGGTATCTATCTTGAGTCTACTCCTTTTAATTTTCGTTTTAGGATGGGTGGCGTTACGTTTTGTTCTACATCAAATCAATCCTCAAAAATACCCTACTTTACTTAACTCAATCCTAAAAGTATTGCCCAAACATCAATATCAAGCAGACTTAGCACACTTTAGTTTTATTGCTCAAGTTCTATTAGCCAGTGGACTCGATCAAGTAGAAGCATTGAACTTTCTTCAGAATCAACTTCAAATGGGTAAACTTCTTACGCAGGTGAAAGATTCACGTCGTACACTGAGCCCACAAGCAGGTTTATATGATGTCTTAATTCAAGCTAAACTTTATCCTTCGCTTATTCAAACCACGTTAGAACTCTCCGCAAAAGCGGGTCGACTCGAAGAAACGATGACCCATATCTCGATTCAAATGCAAGAAGAGGCTTATCGTAGTCTAAGTACTGAACTAAATCGAATTGAGCCCACCTTGGTTATTCTATTGACCCTCTTTGTCTCAACGGTCTTGTTTTCGATCATATTGCCACTCTTGGGCGTATTACAAGTGATAGGTCAATAAATGAAACGATTGAGTTTAATCCTGTTCATTTTTATTCTTTTAGCTTTAGGTTTTCCTATGGCTTCAAAACTAAAATCCATACAGGATGAACAAAATCGACTTCTAAGTGAAACTGCACTTGAGCGTTCTTTAAGTTTATGCTATGCCCAAGAAGGTTTCTATCCTGCGCAATGGACCTATCTTCGTGACCATTATGGTTTAACCATTGATACAACTCAATTCTATGTCTACTACAAAACAATTGGGTCTAATATTCGACCGGATGTCGAAATTTATCTTTTAGGAGATAGCCCATGAAACAAAGTACACAAAGTTTCTTAATGGTTTTACTCCTAACCCTCTTCATTGCTTCGAGTGGACTCTTAATCATCTTTGGTTCAAATTTTTATACGTCGATGAATCTTAGCATTGAACAACACCTGTCTAAGACAAGTGCTGTCCTTTATTTTAATCAACGCTTTAAACAACAAGACCAACTCAATGGATTTGAACTTAAAGATCAAGTTCTCATCTTTAATCAAGAGGGCTACTATACCTTAGTGTATGAAGTAGACGGAGTTTTGATGGAGCAAGTTTCTGATCAAGCCCTGGTAGATCCTTTATCTGCCTCCAAGATTACACAGGTTTCTGATCTCCAATTTTCTCAAGAAAGACATCAAGTCACGGTTTCATTCACCGATGAAAGTGGACAGCTCGTATCTTTAGCGTATACCCTATTAAGCTTAGAGGTATCCCCATGAAGAAATATACTCTACCCGCTTTCTTCTTAGAATTTACACTCAGTTTAGTTATTTTAAGTCTTTCGATGGGGCTCATCTTGGCCATGTTTATGAAAGCCTCGCAAATTGATCAACGTAATCAAGCACTTCAGAATATCCTTATTCAGATGTTGCGCGTGAGTGAAGAAGCCCGAGATCCTGATGCTGATTATTCAACTTCAATCACCTTAACCTTTGACCAATTTGGTCAAGTCAACAAGGATGAAATCCGGTATAAAATAATTCTTAATCCTACACAGAACGCTCATTTGAGAACCGTTGAAATACGTCTAGAGGACATTCAAGGTTATTTAATTGAAACGTGGGCCATTCAAACCGTGCTTGAGCTGTCCTCATGAAAAAGAATCAACAACTTTCTTTATTTGGTCTTTCTACTTTACTCACTGTATTTATTTTGCTTATTCTATTGATGTTGGCTACACTAAGTCTAAAGACTGCTTTAAATGTTCAAAAAAGTCTTGATCGAAGTTATCAAGTAATACAAGAAACTTATACGTTAGAAAGTAGTGCTGAACACTTATTCGCGCAAGTACAAGCTATCTATCAAACAGAGGGCTTAGAAGCAGTGTTAAAACAATTCCCTGAAATTGAATACACGGCCTTAACTCAAGAGCTTAAAACTCAAGTTTCCTCTAAAAATACCTATATTCTACTTACTTGGAAAATAACAGAAACAGGCTTACTTAGAACTCAAGTTCAACTCAAAATGGATTCTCAACAAGACTATACAAACAACGGTGATGCCGTCTATGGAGGTTAGCATATGCAACTACAAGAACTCTTACACTCAGCGGTATCTCAAGGGGCTTCAGACATCTTTATTGTGGCGGGTGCAGCGGTCACCTTTAAGATTCAAAATGTTTTAAAAGCCGTTGAACAAACTGTATTGAACCCAGTCCTGACCAAAGCCTACATCGATGAAATGTATACCCTCAGTACCCATCCCCACACGCAAGATCGACTTCTTCAAAAAGGTGATGATGATTTCTCAATTTCGATCCCTGGTTTAGCTCGATTTAGAGTCAATGTCTATACCCAAAGAGCATCCTTCGCAGCCGTGTTAAGAATTGTTCAATTTGAGATTCCAACTCCTAAAGCCATGCATATCCCAGATGAAATCTTACGCTTTTCAAAACAACGTAAAGGGCTTGTCATCTTCAGTGGTCCTGCTGGTTGTGGTAAGTCAACCACACTGGCCATTTTACTGGATCAAATTAATAAGAGTACCAAAGGACATATTGTTACCATTGAAGATCCCATTGAATTTTTACACCGGCATCAGCAAAGTATCGTCTCTCAACGCGAGATCAACAGTGATTGCGAAAACTCAGCCTCTGCTTTACGGGCCGCTTTAAGACAAGCCCCTGATGTGATCTTTGTAGGTGAAATGCGAGATTTAGAGACCATCTCACTGGCTTTAACTGCTGCTGAAACAGGTCACTTAGTTTTTAGTACATTACATACCTTGGGGGCTGCCAATACCATTGATCGAATCATCGATGTCTTTCCACCCTCACAGCAGCAACAAATTCGAGTTCAATTGTCGATGGTTTTACAAGCTGTCATCTCGCAACAATTGGTGCCTACCGTACACTCAAGCCTCTACCCTATCTTTGAAGTGATGGTGAATACGCCTGCCATTCGTAATCAAATTCGTGAAGGTAAAACCCATCATCTCAACAACACCATTTCCGCCAGTATTGATGAGAATATGATGTCTATGGACAGCATGTTGGCGACGGTGGTGAAATCAGGTGAAGTTGAATTTACTCAAGCCATGAAGTATGCCTTTGACCCAAGTAATTTTCAAAGTCGACTCAAAGATTAAAACAAAGCGATCTTCTCAAAGATCGCTTTCTTCTTTATATTCAAGGTGTAAGATGGGTTGCTGACTTACCATAAACCCACGACATTGTGGTTTTATCCTAAATTCTGTCCAGTAAAGGTCAGGGGGAAGCGCTTTAAACAACTGATTTTTATCATCTTTTAATTTGATATGTGCTTCTCTTAAACACCAGTCTTTAAGTGGATCAAGGGTATCTAGATTCAATCTTTGAATCAGGTTTTGAGAGAGTGCTCGATCACATTCGATATCGATGCCCATTTCTTGATTAAGATCATAAGCGATGATCAAGATATCTTGCGTATGGCTTACTGAAACATAACCCTTTTGAACAGTTGGTTTACCACTGTCTTTTATGCGTACTTCTCCCCAATCATACTTTAGGGCTAGTTTTTCTAAGATGATTTGGGTAGATGCTTCAGTTGGATGATAGGGTTCAATTTGATAGAGGTTCATAGGAGGTAGGTTTCAATCACGCGAAGAACACCATTATCTTGATTGGAAGGTGCACGATAGTGGGCCACTGCCTTCACATTCTCCGTCGCATTTTCCATGGCGTAGGAATATTTGGCCAAGCGCAACATTTCGATGTCATTACCCCCATCTCCAAAAGCTAAGAGTTCATCGGGTTGAATGTTGTATTTATCCATTAAAACTTTTAATCCATACGCTTTATTGTATCCTTTTTGAATCAGGTCTAAAGATCCATGTCCTGAAGATACCGCCACCAACTCTTTAGGCATCAAGGTATTCAAGGTTAAGACTTGATGGTCTGTTTGTTCGCGAGGAAAATTAATATTTACTTTGATAAGAGGCTCAGTCACTTCATTAAAATCATTCACTTCCTTCATTCGAAAGTAATAGTTTGAGATCATTTGTGCAAAGGGATCCCCTTTTAAGATATATGCCATATGTGGAGTACACACCACCGCTTGAAGCTGTGGATTGCTTTTTAGGTAATCAAGTATTAAAGGTCGACACCCTTCTGGAAAACAGGTGACCTGAAGTTCTGTCTTATCTTTGATAAAGGCGCCATTCTCAGTCACAAAAGTAAGTTCATCCGCAAATGGTTCAAAGAATCCTTTGAGTTGATAGTATTGATTTCCACTGGCCACCACAAAAAGGATCTTTTCAGCTTTCATCTTTGCATAGAGTCGTTGAAAATGATCACGATCATAGGTCATCTGCGGGCTAAGAAAGGTACCATCCATATCCACGGCAATCATTTTAATGTTGGACATAGCTTAATTATACAAAAAGAAAACGATTCTTAAACCGTTTTTTAACAATGTTGTCCACCTGGGCTTTGTAAAGGCTGAAGTTGATTGAGTAGAAATGCCTGAAGGGCTTCGTCCACGCTCAAGTTGGGGGCTTGAACAAGCTGTATCCCCTCTTGTTTGAGTAAATCATAAGCCGTAAGACCCATTCCATTAAAGATTAAGACATCAACCCCTAAACGCTTTAAGTAGGCAGGTCTTAGTTTATGGGTGAATTCATCATTAAAGATATCTTCTGTATGGGTAATGTGTTGCTGTTCAATGGTAACCAATCTAAAGTCATGACATGATCCAAAGAAGTCAGATACGAAGTCTCCATTGAGTCCAATTGCTATTTTCACGGGGTATCCTCTTTTCGTATTTAGTATACCAAAGCTTCCTTAAAAGGGGTAGGATACGCTCTTTTTTGACAGGCTTAAAATCCCTATGTTAAGGTTAGGGATAGGTTAGGAGCTTTTCATGAAAAATATCCATGGTTTTGAACAAAAAAATGGTCAATTATACATCGGACATCATTCCGTTAGCAGTTTAGCACAGGTCTATAAAACCCCTTTATATTTAATGGATGAAGCACGAATTCGCTCACAGATGCGCTGTTTTAAAACGGTTTTTAAAATGGAGGGTATAAATACACAGGTCCTCTATGCCTCTAAGGCTTTTTTAACGACGGCCATGGTTCAGCTGGTTGAAGCAGAAGGCTTGGGCTTAGATGTGGTTTCTGGCGGAGAGTTGACGACAGCCATTCAGGCTAACTTTCCTATGAATCAGGTCTATTTCCATGGGAATAATAAATCAAAGGAAGAGATGAAACTTGCCTTAGACCATTCTGTTGGTACGATCATTCTAGACAATGAGGATGAACTAAATCAATGGTTAGACTTAATGGATTCCTCACAGACCCTCACGGTATTTCTAAGGGTTAATCCAGGCATTGAAGCCCATACCCATGCCTATATTGCCACCTCTACCCTAGATTCTAAATTTGGACTAAGTTTAGTAGATCCTGAAACCTTAAATTTCATTCAAAGATTACAGACGTATTCTAAGGTTCACTTTAAGGGGCTTCACTGTCATATCGGCTCTCAAATTCTAGACACTGAAGCTTATTTTAAAGAGGTCGAAGTTTTATTGACGTATATGAAGAATCATAACCTTCATTTACCTTGTCTAAATTTAGGGGGTGGATTTGGGGTGAGATATACTCAGCAAGATACCCCTGTTGATTTAACATCCTTTTTGCCTTCACTCTTAAACCACGTCAAGAAAACTTGTTTGGACTTAGGCATGAATATTCCTGAGCTCTTTATTGAACCTGGACGATCGATTGTGGCTGAAGCGGGCATAACGGTCTATGAAGTGGGCACAACCAAATTAACCCCCAGTGGAAAACAGTATTGTTTTGTGGATGGTTCGATGGCAGACGCCATCCGAACAGCCCTCTATCAAGCAGAGTATGACGCTTGTTTAGTGGATCGAATGGATGAAGATGCGACCACTTCCTATACCTTAGCGGGTAAAGCTTGTGAGTCTGGAGACATCCTCATTCATCACATCGATTTACCTCAAGTTCATCGAGGGGATTACTTAGCGGTATTTACGACAGGCGCTTACCATTATTCAATGGCTAGCCATTATAATCGTTTGCCCAATCCTGCGGTCGTCTTTGTGAATGGGGATACCGTTAACGTGGTTGTTGAAAAAGAATCCTATGCGGATCTACTTCGCTTAGATCGCAAACTTTAAGGAGAACATGATGAAAATTGCAATTATTGGGGCTACAGGTTTAGTTGGTCAAAGTTTCATTAGAATCTTAGAAGAATATCGTGTTCCTCTATCTAAGATTGTCTTTTTAGCATCCAGTCGCTCTGCGGGTAAGACTATTCAATTCAATGGAAATTCTTATCCTGTTGAAGTCTTAGATGAGCATAGTTTTGACCAAGACCTTGATTATGCATTGTTCTCTGCAGGGGGTGACATTAGTAAGCATTATGCCCCCATCGCTGCCTCAAAAGGCATAATTGTCATTGATAATTCAAGTGCGTGGAGAATGGATCCGAAGGTTCCTTTAGTGGTCCCTGAAATCAATCTTGAGGCTGCTTTACACCACGCTTATCTGATTGCCAATCCAAATTGTTCAACCATTCAATGTGTCTTGCCTCTAAATGCCTTAAAACCTTGGGGACTCAAGCGTATTGTTTATTCAACTTATCAAGCGGTTTCTGGTTCAGGTAACAAAGGCATTATGGACTTAGAACATAATTTAAAGGGAGAACCTTCCTCTTTTTATCCTAAACAAATTCTCCATAATGTGATTCCTCAGATCGATGTTTTCTTAGAAAATGGATCAACCAAAGAAGAACAAAAGATGGTGGATGAAACTCGTAAAATACTAAATATACCTAACTTAGCTGTAACGGCTACCTGTGTTCGTGTCCCTGTCTTTGTGGGTCATAGTGTCTGTGTAAATGTCGAGTTTGAACAAGATTTTAAACTCGAAGCAATTCTTGATGCCCTCGAGGCACACGCCGGGGTTAAACTCTATCGTGAGGGTTATCCTACTCCTTTAGAGTGTGTTGGCCAAGATTTAGCCTATGTAGGACGTGTTCGTAGAGACCTAAGTATCCCTTATGGCTTAAATTTTTGGGTTGTGGCCGATAATGTGCGTAAAGGAGCTGCGAGTAATGCCGTTCAGATTATGGTGGCGCTAGAAAAGGCTTCTGTGCTTTAAGTCAGCATGTTTCGTGGTGTATAATGAATAAGGAAACCTTCATGTTTAAAAAAATACTTAAAAAGTTCCAGAACACCTTGTTGTTTCTGTTGAGTCTAATCACCTATCTCGCGTTATTTGTGACGTTCTTTTGGATATTTTCCTATGCTTATCCAGAACTCATTAAACTCTCGCGTGAAGCAGCCGTTACCAGTATTACTTTTGTGATCAGTTTTGTGTTTATGTTGAATGCCTATGGAGGCTTTGATGTGGGTGAAAAACGGACCCGTCAAATTGTCTATGCCTTGATTATCGCTGTTTTCTTTACAGATGTTTTTACTTATTTGGTTATCCAAATTACCAACCCAACCATTTGGAATATTTGGCAATTTGGATTCTTTAGTTTACGTCGTTTAGGATTTGCGATGATTGTGCAAGTTCTCGAAATTGTCCTTTTAACTTATATTGGAAACAAACTCTATTTCAAACTTAATAAACCTAAAAAGACTTTAATTATATTTGCTAAAGATACAAAGCCTCAAAAGATTCTAAGTAAAATCAAAAAAAATGCGAACAAGTTTGAAATTACCCATGTTATGGATGATGGTTCAAAAAATATTTGTTTAGATGAGATGCTTAAAAACGAAGTGGTCATTTTATACAATGTCCCTAAAGAAGAACGAATTTTCTTTACTGAATTTTGTTACAAACATAAAAAGACGGTTTATTTCAATGCAGAAATCATGGATGTCGTTGAGTTTAGATCTAAACACATGATGGTCGATGACTTATCTTTATTTACCACCAATATCGCAGAGTTTAGTATGGAAGACCGTATTTTAAAAAGAACCTTAGATTTAGTTGTTGCCTTAGTTGGCCTGGTTATAACTTCACCTTTATGGTTCATATTTTCGATTGCCATTAAACTTGAAGACAAGGGTCCCATCTTCTTTAGACAAAAACGGATGACCAAAAATAATCGGGAATTTGAAGTTATGAAATTTAGAAGTATGAAAGTGGATGCTGAAGCTAATAAATCTGTCACTAAAGATGATGATCGCATTACCAAAGTTGGTAAGGTTTTACGTAAAATAAGAATGGATGAACTTCCTCAAATCTTAAATATTCTTAAAGGGGATATGAGTGTGGTTGGTCCCCGTCCTGAGATGTTGGCCAATGTGCGTAAATATACTGAAGAAATGCCTGAATTTGAACTACGACTCAGAGCAAAAGCCGGGCTTACGGGTTATGCTCAAATTTTTGGAAAGTACAATACTTCTCCTAAAGATAAGCTCATTTTAGATTTGATGTATATTGAAAATTACAGTATTTGGTTAGACATTAAACTCATTCTTCAAACGGTCATGGTTTTCTTGAAAATTGATGATTCTACTGAAGGATTTGACGAATAAAAAGGAGGCCTTTATGCGTAAGAATGTTAAGCTCCTACTTCTTGTTGTAGCCATCATTGCTGTATTAAAGATTCTCTATTTTATTCTTATAGGTTAGTATGAAACGTGTTGTTTTTATTGCCTCAACGGGTGGACATCTAAATGAACTCTTGCAATTCAAGTCTCTTTTTGAATTGTTTAACACGACCCTCATTACTGAGAATGGTGAAGCTACAAAGTACTTAAAGAAAACCTATCCAGGACATGTTCATTACTTATTCTTTGGATCACGTCAGCATCTATTTTCGTATATCTTTAAGTTTATTGCCAATGCTCTGCTTTCGTTGATCTATGTTTTAAGTTTTAGACCACAATATGTGGTCTCTACAGGCACGCATACTGCGGTTGTATTTTGTTATCTAGCCAAATTATTAGGCGCTAAAGTTATCTATATAGAGACCTATGCAAATGTCGAAAAGACTAATATTTCAGGTAAACTCATTCATCCGATTGCTGACCTCTATTTAGTCCAATGGGAGTCTTTATTAAAAGTGTATCCAAAAGCTAAATATGTCGGAAAGGTCTATTAAAATGATTCTAGTCACTTTAGGAACACAAGATAAATCGTTTGCACGTTTATTGAGTGCTTTGGAAACATTTAAAGCTGAGGGTTCTATTACAGACGAGATCCAAGTTCAAGCTGGATTTACGAACTTTGAATCTAAAACGATGACGATTTTTCAATATCTTTCTCAACCAGAACTAGATGCCCTCAGACAACAAGCAGACCTGATTATCACACATGCAGGGGTGGGGTCTATCTTAGATGCGCTTAAGTATCATAAGGTTGTGATTGGCGTAGCTCGTCTAAAACAATTTGAAGAACATGCCAATGACCATCAATTAGAAATCCTTGAAACCTTTTCACGAGAAGGGTATATCTTAAAAGCAGATGATTTAAATGACTTACCACAATTAATTCAGCAAGCACATTCTTTCAAACCAAAACCTTATCCTTTTGACAATTCAACCATTATTCAAACGGTTTTAGACTATATTCAAAACAATTAATGTCCGGTTTTATGGACTTTATAAAAATTATTTAATTTTACACTGATAATGTGTAGATATTTTTTCTAATTGTTATTACAATAGAGTCAAGCATACAAGTATGTATGGGGGAAAATATATGGCGAATTATGGGGAAAATTTCTCGCCTATTCAAACAGATGTTAACGGATTCAATGAATATCGGAAATCATTTGGACAAAAGGTAAGAAGCATTCGCAAAAGTAGTGGTTTATCTCAAGAAGAACTCGCTGAGCGTAGTCGTTTACATCGAAATTATATTTCTGATGTTGAACGCGGACGCCGTAATCTCTCTTTAGATGCCTTACTAAAACTATCCATCGGGTTGGGTATTAGCATTCGGGACTTATTCTGAACATCATGAAGCGCGTAAAGCGCTTTTTGATTGTCTACAGTGGTATAATATTAAAAGTTTATGAATCCAATTAGAGCACTTTTAGGGATACTGTTTGGAATATTACTCTTGATGACCTTATGGCCAGTTTTTTTATTTCTAGTATTTATTCTCATCTTTTATTGGATTTATATAAAGTCTACTTTCAAACAAGCTTTAAAAGAAACCCAAACTGAAAACAAAGCTTCTTCATCTGCGATTGATGCAGACTATACAGAACGGAAAGAATAACGCATATGGATTTACTCCAAAATGATTTTGTGTCTGTCACCCTCCAAGACATTCCACTTCTTTTACACTACTCAAAACTCTCAGGCTATGAAGAAAGTAATCACAATGTGATCAACATGTTTTTATGGCAGGAACAATATCCTTTGTGGCAAACCCATACTGAACATTATCTGCTTCTTTTGGGGGTTCATAAAGGCGCCTTATTCAGTTATATGCCTTTATGTTTACCTGAACATTTTAGAGAAGCCATGTTGAAAGCTCGGTCGATTTTTAAAGACCATGGAATTCCTTTTGAGTTGTCGTGTTTCACAGAAGACCATAAGAATGAAATTCAACATATTTTCCCCCATGTAAGTGCCCATGCTGAATCTGAAGCAGCTGACTACATCTATGAAGCGGATAAACTGAGAACATTATCAGGTAAGAAACTTCAAAAGAGAAGAAATAATTACAATAACTTTGTGAGTAGTTATGAGGGTCGATGGACCTATGAAGAGATGAGTCTTCATAATATAGAAGATGTTAAAACCTATTTAAAATCTTGGAAGCGTAATACCTCTGAAGAATACCTCCGCTATGAAATCAATGGAACCTTAACCATCTTAGATTTAATTGATGTTCTGCCATATCAGGGAGGTATCATTCGAATTGATGGACAGGTGAAAGCTTTTATTATAGGTTCACAATCCAGTGATCGTATGGCTCAAATCAACATTGAAAAAGCAGATCCCTCCATTCGTGGACTTTATCAAGCTATTGAGAAAGAATTTCTCACCCGTCATTTCCTTGACGTCACTTTGATTAACCGTGAAGATGATATGGGACTTGAAAGTTTAAGAGCCGCTAAAGTCGCCCTAAACCCCATTACGATGTTGGAGAAATACCGGATTAAGGAAACACTATGATTCGAATTGCCCGTGAAGAAGAAAAGCAAATCATCGAGAAACAATGGAGAGAAATCTTTGCCCATGATGATCATGGTCACAGTGATTTCTATTTTAAGTTAGCCTATCAAGCCAATCAAAGTTATGTCTTAGCCAACGATCAAGATGAGATTATAGCTTGTTGCCAAGTCCATACACATACCTTAGACTTCAATGGAAAACCTCTTCAAGCTTCCTTTATCGTGGGGGTCTATACCCTTCCTTCAGAGCGCAATAAAGGGTATATGAAGCAATTGCTCACTGAAGTTATTGATATTTGTAGTCACAAAGACCTCTTTACCTTAATTCAAGCCTATCTTCCTAATTTGTATACACCGTATGGATTTGAGAAGGTCTACCAACGTCAAACCTTGATTCTACAAGCGAACCAAATTCCTGTTATGTCGCCCATGGGTGTAAGTTCACACTACAGCACTGATCAACTCTATGAGGTCTATCAAAAATTTACGTCTCATTTCACAGGTTATATCCATCGATCTAAGCTTGATTTCACTCACCTTCAACAGGAAGTGAGTGCCCAACAAGGGAAGATTCTAACCTATCAAAAAAACGGGATCGTAGAAGCCTATGCCTGTGTGTTTGCCCACACTGACATCGTTGAAGTGGATGAGTTGGTGTATGAAAATGCGACTGCCCTACTTTCCATCTTAAGTGCCTTGTCAAACTTACAACTCCCCTTACATATCAGTGTTTCCATCAAAGAAGATCTCAAGAAAATCTTACCGATGGCAAGCTTTGAAGTCCAAGACTATACCAGTGTGCGATTGAATGATGTAGCCTTATTTAATGAATTGTTTAAAGTGCATGTTAAAAGTGCCCAAGAGGCTTTTCTACTGGCTAAGAAACCCTTGTGGCTTCGCGAAAATCAGTAAACGATACCAAGGTGCAAAAGCACCTTTTTTATTGTGAATAAATTGACTTAGTGCCCTACAAACCCTATAATTGAGATGCAATTAGGAGGAATTATTAATGACAGCAAGAATTGCGATTAATGGATTTGGTCGTATTGGACGTTTGGCATTCCGTATTATGTGGGGCAATCCTGCATTCGAAATCGTCGCACTCAATGATTTGACCGATGCTAAGACTTTGGCACACTTATTGAAGTACGATAGTTCTCAAGGCCGTTTCGATGGTCATACCGTTAGCTTTGAAGGCGATGATCTCATCGTTGATGGAAAGAAAGTTAAAGTATTAAAAGAAAAAGATCCTGCCAACTTACCTTGGGCAGCCTTAAAAGTTGATGTTGTTATTGAATCCACCGGCTTCTTTACGAAAAAAGATACGGCTTCTGCACACATCACCGCTGGTTCTCGTTACGTTATCGTCTCTGCACCTGCAGGGGATGATGTACCTACCGTTGTCTTCAACACAAACCATACCATTGTAACTGCAAATGACACTGTCATCTCTGGCGCATCTTGCACCACCAACTGTTTAGCTCCAATGGCTAAATGTCTCAATGACAAGTTTGAAATTATCAATGGTTCGATGACGACCATTCATGCGTATACCAATGATCAAAATACCTTGGATGCACCTCACCGCAATGGCGATTTACGTCGTGCGCGTGCCGCTGCTGCCAACATCATTCCTAACTCTACAGGTGCTGCTAAAGCCATTGGCTTGGTTGTTCCTGAATTGAAAGGTAAACTCGATGGCGCTGCTCAACGTGTACCTGTCATCACAGGTTCCTTGACTGAACTCGTAGCGGTTGTGAAAATAGCTTGTACGGTTGAAGAAATCAATGCTGCCATGAAAGCTGCTTCCAATGAATCCTTTGGTTATACAGAAGATCCAATCGTAAGTTCTGATGTCATCGGCATCTCCTTTGGTTCCTTGTTTGATGCAACTCAAACTAAAGTTCAAAACATCGGTGGTGTTTGCTTGGTTAAAGTGGCTGCTTGGTATGACAATGAAGCTTCTTACACCAACCAATTGGTTCGTACTGCTCAATACTTAGCTGCTAAGATTTAATCCTCATATAAAAAAACTAAAACTCCTGAACTTCAGGAGTTTTTTTACACCTTACGATACCATCTATTCCTATGCTCACGATTATGATAAAAACTAGCTATCATAAATGAGTTGTCAATAATATTAGCTTCTTTTCAGTTTATAATAGAACTAACACGAAGAGGAATTTGTTATGTTCAAAAAGTTATTATTGGTCTTAAGTTTACTTTCTTTAATGGCGTGTACTGCTAAAGAAACACCCATTGTAGAACCAGAAGTTATTGTGCCTGTCATCAATACATTTAGAAATCAATATGATGGTTCTCTACTAAAAGCAGGCGATCGGCAGGCGTATAAAGCAGTTGCGGTCATCGTGAACAACTCTGCAGTTGCTCGACCCCATTATGGGCTAAGTAAAGCAGATGTGGTCTATGAAGTGATTAAAGAAAAATACATTGAAACGCGCTTTTTCGCTTTATTTGAAGGTGAATTTCCAGAAAAAGTAGGACCCTTAAGATCGATTCGAGTCCCCTTTGTTAGAATCTTCAATGAATGGCAAGCTGCCCTTGTTCATTATGGAGGATCTGGACCTATTGCGCAAAATGGGAGTAAAAACCCTGCCAGTGTTAACGCATTAGACATGCTTCCAAAAATCTATGTTCCCTATCGCTTTGATGCAGTCGCAGGGATTAACGATGAGTATTTCTTTAGGACGAACGATAAACCTGCACCCCACAATGCCTTCATTGCGCTCAATGACGCCTCTCAGGATTTCCCTGATGTATGGACCCAAGATCATTTCATCTTTGATGAAGTCATCTACAGCACCAGTGAAGACAATGCAAGCACCATTACCCTTGATTATCCTACTGAAACTGCAAATAAAGTCAGTTATGAGTTTGATATAAGTACAGGACAATATAATCGATTTATTAATGATAAAGCACATATCGATGCGCTGTATGATGAACAGATCGCGGCCACCAATATCATAGTTCAATATGCCGACCATACTGAAGTGAACGGCTATGTTTTAGTGGAATTTCTCTATTCTGGAGAAGCTGATTTCTTTATCCAAGGTAAACATATTTCCGGTTACTGGATTAAAGATTGGGAAGATGACACTACGCATTGGAAAACCGATGATGGTGAAGATCTTGTCATCGTACCTGGATCTACTTGGATTCAAATCATCCCAACAGACCTAAAAATTGAGTGGGAATAAATTAAACTTATAGACTAAAAGAACTCCACCATGGAGTTCTTTTTTACTTCTAACCAATTATTTACTTATTTCTACGATCCATTCTATTCCAGAATTGAGTTGATACTTATCTTTTAGGTTGCCTTGATTTAAGGCAATAGCCATCCGATTTAAAGAGGAAACATAGACAATGAGTTCTTGGACTTTTACCGCATTGAATGAACGTCCATAAACAATCTTCTGGTCTAAAATAAGCTTATCTCCATGGCTTATTCGTACACCAACTTCTTGACCATAAGCAACATTTAATTTTTCAAAATCTTCAACTAAGATGCTGGACCAAATCGAACCGTAACGTTCATCAAAGATTTCGATAGCCCCAGACACTCGATTGTTTTCGAAGTTAGAGCCTGGAATTTCGAGTTCAATAATTTCCTTAAGGGAAGAAGTAGGTCCCACATCCTTCAGGTCTAGTTGAGATGCTGCGAGTCGCGCGCCAATATACGCATATAGATCACGACCATCAAAAGTATAAGATTGATTGGTGGCGCCTTTTCGTCGATTCTTAGAGACATCAATGGTGTAGACTGCCTCGATTCCAACATATTTCTTAATATGCGATAAGGTTCCATTGTTGGGGGTGATAACGATGTGTCCTGAACTGGTCAATACGACCACCGATGATCGATCAGAGCCAACTCCAGGATCGACCACGGAGACAAAGATTGTGTTACTTGGCCAATAGAGAATGGATTGAAATAATCGATAAGAAGCTTCAAAAATATTGAATGGAGTGACTGAATGACTCAAATCAAAGATGCGTAATTGATCATCTACACTCAGGGCAACCCCGGTCATTGCAGATACTGCCCCATCCACGATTCCAAAATCTGATTGTAAGACTAAGAGTTTAGACATAGCTTTCCTGACTAAGGACAATCGTCCAATCGGGTCCTTGACCCACGTTATAGGTTTGCGCATAGTTATCTTGGTTGAGTGCCAAGGCTAAGCATTCCAGTTCATTGCAATACAAGATGGGTTGGTATAGATCCACTTCTCCAAACGTTGCCCCATAGATACAACTTTGTTTGAGTTTAAGTTGACCTTTATGAAAGATTTCACAATGGATTTTATCTTTAACTTTGAAGTCTAAGTCATGCGCATAGCGGATAGGGATATTGGTCCATACATTCCCAAAATTAGGATCTTGGATTTCTAAAATACCTTTGAGTTTGTGCTCTTCACACTTAGGATCAGGGATCTCTAAGGCTTTGAAATCACCATAGAGTGGACCGACTTGTTCAAGCTTTAATTGACCACTGGCCAATAAAGCGCCCACATAACCAAAGATATCACGTCCATTAAAGACAGAGGTTTTATAGGGTGAATTGAAGCGATGTTCAGGGCTTATTTCACGTACTTCTTTTAGGCCAATGAATTGAGCGATGTGCGTTAAAGCACCATTATCTGGACTAACAATGAGGTGTCCACTTTGAGTCAGTGCAACACACGCCTTGCGAGCTGTACCCACCCCAGGATCAACCACAGAGACAAAGATGGTTCCTTTAGGCCAAAATGGAAGGACTTGGTGAAGTCTAAAGGAAGCTGACCAGATGTCATATTGAGGGATTTCATGGGTTAAGTCGAGAATCTCTAGACTGGGGTCTACGAGTTTGACCACCCCATACATGGCCGCAACGGCCCCTTCTTTATAAGTAAAATCTGATTGAAAGACCAAACAAGGTTTCATGGAATCTCCTTCTGTGTAGCTAAAGCAATCATCGCCGCTTGATACACGTGGTATAAATCATTGATGAAATCAATATCAATACCTTCATTCTTTTGGTGAGCTGTACTGCCAGTGGCTTGCCAATGTGGACCAAAGGCAACACTGTTTTCAAAGACTTTACAATAAGATACCCCACCAGAAATGACAGGCTCTAAGTCATCTAAATAATGGCGCTTATAAGACTCAAGTAATGTTTGAACATACGGGTTGTTGATATCCGCAAGGGTAGGTTTGGCATCATAGGGAAGACTGATCTCTAGAAATGGGAGTTGATCTTTTAATTTTCGTGATAACTTCTCTGAGCTTGTATTTATGGGATACCGACAATCGACTTGGGCAAATACCTTTCCTTGATGGATTTTGAGAACCCCAAGATTTAAGGTGAGTTCTTTCATACTGGGATGCGTGATTGAAATGCCGGCTGATCTTCCATACGGATCTTTAAAGCACTGATACATCACTTGTAGGCTTTGGTTTTGAGTGAGATGACTCAAGAGTTCTAAAGCATCCACAATCGCATTATGGCCCGAATCTGGACGTGAGGCATGGCCTGCTTTACCAGTGATTTGGATTTGATGGTTTTGGATCGATGCATTTAGCTTTAAATCATGGATGAGTTGCGCAGCAAGAGTTTCATCTAAATCTTTAAGGCTAAAGACACAGCTGGGGGCAATGACGTTGCATTGAACGCCTCCGTTGAGCTCAAGTCCTTCATGATCTAGGTTTCCTTCCAGTTCCCACATCAATGCTCCCTTTTCTCCGATGGAGAGTGGAAAATAACCATCTGGGGTAAAGGCAAACTTAGGTTGACCTGCTTGAGTAATGTAATGTTCCATGTCTTTCATGGTACGTTCTTCATCGGTTCCAAAGACCACTCGTAAGGTATGGGTTAGAGGTCGTTTTGAATCTCGTATCTCTTTTAGAATGACATAGCTTAATAAGGCTGTGGTTTTCATGTCTTCAGTCCCACGGGCGATGAGTTTGTTGTCTTGAAGGCGTGGGGTGAATGGATCGGATGTCCATCCTTCTCCAGGTTCAACCACATCTAAGTGACTCACCACATCAATCCTAGGATACCCAGGATTAAGGGTGATGGAGATCGCATGACCCTCATACTCCTCTACGTCAAAGCCATCCTTTAAAGCTAAAGCTTTCATATACTCTAACGCTTGAGAAACTCCCAATCCATAGGGACGTTGAGAGGTAACTGTAGTGGCATCGTAGACGCTATTAATGCTTAAAAGATCTTTCAATGTTCGAATAAAGAGGTCATTCATAACTTAGTAGGGATACCACATCCAAGTGGTGGGTGGGACGATCATTCGAGCCACAATCCAGGCAATGCTTAAAACAAAACCGAGGATGGCTAGGGTTCTAAATAGATGATCATAGCGTGTGGGTTCAAGTTCACAGTAATACGTTCTATTCTTTTGAACCCCAAAGGCTCTTAAGTCCATCGCATTGGCAATATTTCCAATTCGATCAAAAGAGGTAATGACCAGGGGGACTAAGATATAGATACTTTCTTTAAGGCGTTTAAAAGGATTCAAACGGCGTTTGTCTAATTCTAAGCCTCGGGTCTGCATCGCCACTTGGATGGCTTCATAGTCCCGTGAAATATCTGGAATATAGCGTAGGGCTAAAGAAATAATGGTGGAGAATTTATATGGCATGCCTAAGCCATACAAACCCGCAGCCAGTTCACCCGGTGTAATCGAGAAGACAAAGGTTAATGAGGCTAGGAAACTGGTGATCATCTTTAGAAGTCGAACCGCTAAATAGAACGCCGTTTGTAGACTTAGATAGCTACTTCCCCAGTGAAAGAGAATCGTGGTTTTCCCATCGGTATAGAATGCCCCAATGTTGGGGTTTACCAACCAATAAAGCACTAAGTTAAAAATCTGCATGATGAGAATAAAACCTAGAAGTCCAAGGACCACTTTCCAATTGGGTTTAAGACTGATTAAGCTGAGGATATACACAATAAATAAAGGTGCAATAATTCTTAAATCAAAGGACATGATGATGGCTAAGATCGAGGTGATAAACAACATCACTTTGGTTTTCCCATTCAATTGATGAAGAAAAGTTGACCCTTTGGTCACATTGATGATCAATTGCTTCATGCAGATCTCCTGTGGGCGATAAACGCATGAATGAGATCCTCAGAGGAAACCTCACAGACTTGAGCTAAGGTATACAGCGATGTCTGTTTCAAGGAAGCTTGTTCAAGTAAGCTTGGGTTAGATAAGACTTGGGCAGTGTCTTGATCAGCTAAGAGCAGTCCCTCACTAAACACCAAGGCACGATCGGTATATTCTAAGGCTAAATGGAGATCGTGGGTGATAAAGATAAACGTAATCCGTTGTTTGAGATTAAGTTCATCTAAGAAATCCATGATTTCACTGTAGTGGGCAAAGTCTTGACCTGCGGTGGGTTCATCTAGGATGAGGATCTCAGGCTTTAAGGCCAACACAATGGCAACGGTGACACGTTTACGCTGACCATAACTTAAGGCGCTGGTAGGCCAATTACGCATCGTATAGAGGCCACATATTTTTAAGGCATCATTGACCTCTTGGTCAATGCGATCTTCACTAAAGCCTCTTAATTGAAGTGCTAAGGCTACTTCATCTCTAATCATATGTTTTACCAGCATGTGGTTAGGATTCTGCATGACATAGCCAATCTTTTGGGCAATTTCAGAAATGGATAAAGTTTGGATATTGAGGTCATTCAAGGTAATCTTTCCAGAATCTGGACGAATGACTCCACACAGAAGCTTAGCCAAGGTTGACTTACCAGCCCCATTTTGGCCCACAAAGGCAATGCGTTCCCCTGATCGTATTTCAAAGGAGATGTCCTTTAAAACAGGTTTGACCTCGTAGCTAAAATTCACATGTTCAACTTTTAGAATAACTTCTTGAGGAATGAGTTTTTCTTGAGGGTTCTTTAAAATATACTGTTTAAGTTTGGGGGCAAACGCTTTAAAAACAGCAGGATTGAGAACTTCAATGTGTGGAATGGATTGGATGTCTACCCCTGCCTGTTTTAGGGCTGTGATGTAGAGGGGTTCTCTGAGTCCATGGCTAAAAAGCAGATCTGATTTTAAGAGGGGTTCAACGGCGCCATCATAAATTACGGATCCTTCTGCCATCACCAAGACACGATCAATGGGTCTGTGTAGGACTTCTTCAAGACGATGTTCGACGATGAGAATGGTATGGTCATGGGCTAAAGAATCCATGAGTTCGATGGTATGTTCCCCTGACTTAGGATCTAAGGAAGCTAAAGGTTCATCAAACAAGAGAATAGAGGCATCTTCATTGAGAACCCCTGCTAAGGCGACTTTTTGTTTTTGTCCCCCTGAGAGTTGATAGGGCACTTGCGTTAAGAAATCCTGCATGCCTACTTTTTGAGTGGCTGCTAAGACTTTGGGAATCATTTCAAGTCTAGGTTGAGCTTGATTTTCTAACGCAAAAGCTACATCATCTTCAACGGTTAAAGCGACAAACTGGGCATCACTGTCTTGAAGGACAGTGCCGACCGTTAAAGATAAATGGAAAATGCTGGTATGAGCCGTATCTTGCTCATTGACCCAGCATTTTCCTTGAATGTCCCCTTTGATCGAATGGGGAATGAGTCCATTGATGCAATGCACCAAGGTACTTTTCCCACTTCCGCTTTGCCCCAAGATTAAAACCTTTTGACCCTTCTCTAAGGTCAAATGGATATCTTTGAGGGTGGGTTCATTTTGTGAACCATAGCGGAAGGTGAAGTGATCAAAGGTTATCGACATGAGTTATTCTTTCGAAAGGTTTTGGCCTGAAGCGTGACGTTTAGCCAACGCAAATAAGAGTGGAATGCCCAAAACAGTTAAGACGAGGATATTGGATACACTACCGACTAAAGCTTGAATAAAGGTAATGGTAAGTTCCCCTCCATAGAGTAAGTACGTCAGAATCGGTGTAACGACCCCAAAGGCTAACCCATTGCCTAAAACAGCGATGATTCCAAAAATGACCGCATGTTTAACGGTGAAGACACCTTCTGTGATTTTAGCGCCATAGAAAGGTAATAAACCAACCAATAAAGCTAAAATTCCATTCCCTACTGACCAGTCAAACCAATAGCCCCAACCACCAAGTGTATCTGCCACTACATTACCAAAGAAACTGGCAAAGAACGCAGGTAGAGGTCCAAATAAGCCCCCTACGATAACCGGTACCAACATTGCGGTGGTAAGTTTAGTATTCCCAAATACAGGGATACTTCCATAGTTCATCAGAACCCCAAACAAAGCAGCCCCAATCGCAACCCCAACAATCGTTCTCGTATTCCATTCTCCAACAAATTCTTGAATCCAACTTTTCTTCTGCATGTTTTTTCTCCTTTGTACAAGAAAACATAAAAACCCTCATCTAAGGACGAGGGCTTACCGTGTTACCACCTTTATTTACCAAGTAAATCACTTTACTTGATCTTATTGAGTACCAATCATACTCTAGCACGTTAACGGGTGCATCCGTCATAGCCTTGGGATAAATCCTTCGGTATGCCACTCAGATAGCCATTTTCATCTGTTTTAACTTTTCCCTTTTCACCACTTCAGGGTTCTCTATGAAAGTCATCACATACTACTTTCTATCTTCACTGCGTTTTTGGATAGTTGAATAATACCTTATCAACACAAGATGTGTCAAATGGGTTTATTTGAATCGATAGATGAGATGGAATAATTGAGCATACATACGATATGTAAGAGGTGTAATGGTTTGGTAGTATTTATCTTTTAAACCACCCTTCTTCAAATAGGTATTGGCTTTCCAATGAGGAAAATTATCATTTAGAATTTTATAGCTTAAATCCAACGTTCTTTGACGATCTTGCTTGTCTTTGATTTGGCAGGTTCTTAAGAAGGAATTTCCTAAAAAGAAACGGATAAATAGATATTCGAGTTCTGACTTATATGCATCATAAAGTTTGCGTTGATGGTAGAAAAGTAGGAGATCTTCAAAGACATGAATCATATCTTTGACTTTCTCATTATGATTGTGGGTAATCGACCCTTCGCGTTGTAGATAATGGACAAAGGGTTCATGTACATAAGCCCAAGTTTTAATGTAAGGAGTTATCTTGTATAAGAATGAAGCATCTTCATAACGGTAGCCTACAGGAAAATCGATCGTCAATGATTTTATAAACTCAGTTTTGTAGAGTTTATTCCATAGGGTTGCAAACATACGAACCATCATGTCTTTATTGTCTTGGAAAGGTCCGTCTGTAGAATGTGTTTCTTTGTTGGGATAGGTCCACCAGAAATCACTGGTGACTACATCAGCATCCACTTCTTTAGCTTTTGTATAGAGTTTTTCTAACATCGTCCAATCAGCGGTATCATCACTATCTAAGAAAGCAAAATATTCACCTGTGACTTTAGATAAACCATAGTTACGGACATCCGCAATGCCCCCATTAGGCTTATCAAAGACTTTAACTTTACTAGGATAGATACGTTTAAATCGTTCTAGTATTTCTCTAGACTTATCTGTAGAACCATCATTAATACATAGGATTTCTATCTCTTGTAAGGTTTGGTTTACTAAAGACTCCAAGCTTTTAGCTAGGTAATCTTCAACATTATAAACAGGTACAATAACTGATACTTTAAAGGGGGTCATATAGGTATATTTTACTTTAAAAGGAAATGTTATGGTATGTTTCTTTAACTAATCTAAAATAACACTGACTATGTGTAGTAATTTCCGTCTTAACCAACTAAAATATGAAGAGTGGGAGAAGTGAATGCATACTAAATTGATCAAACACTTTTTTAAATTTCTAGACCTGAAAAATACTTATCCAATCTATATCTTTATTGGAATTATTTTGTTTTCTATTTTATATTTTGCATTTACCAATGATTCTCTACTCATTTATTATGGTGATTCTTATGAACAACAATTAGCGTTCTACATAGGTGGCTGGGAGAAGTTTCATTCTTTTGACTTCTCATTATGGGATTGGTCATTAGGACTAGGATCAAATTATCTATCTACGGTATTTTATTATGCAACGAGTCCGTTCTTTTTTATATCTTTACTACTACCAAAAGCCTGGATTCCTCAATCCATTCTATATTTAAATGCATTAAAGCTTTTTATCCTTATGTTGGGGTCTTACCTTTGGTTAAAAGAAGTTACATCTCATCAATTATCCTCTACCCTAGGCGCTATTATATTGGCACTCTCGGGTTGGGTGAGTTTTTTCTTTCATTATAACCATTTCCTTGATGCGTTTATCTTTTATCCATTCCTATTATTTTTGATTGACGGCTATATTAAAAACAAGAGATTCAAGCTTATGGTTTTTACTTTGGGAGCATTAGGAATCGTTAATTTCTATTTTCTCTATATGTTTATTCCTTTTTCAATTCTATATTTTACGCTTCGATTAACCCTCCTTCATAAATTAAATTTTAAAGCCTATGTGATTGAGATTTTAAAGTTCTTAGGGATCGGACTTATTGGAATTGGAGTATCAGGCATCATTCTTCTACCCTCTATGTACATTGTATTAAATGCTCCGCGTCTTAAAACACTTGCCCAGATAAATTGGTTTCAAACCATTTCTATTTATGACACTTTCCGTTATATCTCAAGTATTTTTTCACCAGTCATGGAACGTTTTGACCCCAGTTATTATTTGAGTGTAGACCAATACCAAGGCTTAGGATGGGCGGGTGGTGTTAGCCTATATACAAGTTTTTTATTCCCAATGATGTTGATACTAAATTTTATCGATGCATTTAGAAACAAGAAATTTCATGTGTTAACTATGTATTCAATTCTACTATTCATGTCATCTTTTTTAATCTTTTATAAATTACTCCAAGGTAGTCTAGATGTTAGATGGTACTTTATGTTTACATTTATAAATGTGTATATTCTTGTTACTACCTTGCATCAACATATCACCACTTCTTTTAAACAGAGGGATATTTTAGTAAGTATCTTTATTCCACTATTGGCTGTCATAGGACTGCTTTGTATTAGTCTATATAAAAAATGGTATGGTGATGAAGGTCACCTTCAATTATTACTTTCAGTAAGTCTATATGCATCATTATTTATTACTTTTTATGGTTTTTTAATCTATTTTCGAAAATTTAAAACCCTTACTTTTCTAATTATTCTAGAGGTAATCATAAGTTTCTCAATACCACTTTTGATAGATGGACCTATGACTGCTTCTGAGTATAAGTTAATAGATTTAACCAAAAATTCTACGATAGATTATTTACAATCTACCGATAAGGGATTTTATAGAATCTTGAATGATACAAGTATTTACTCTACTCCCAACGATCCAAAAGCTAAATACTATAGAGGTCTATCTTTTTATGCTTCTCTTTATAATTTCGAGCAGGAAGATTATCTATCACGATTAAAAGGTGATTGGTTGATGCCTGTTAATTTTGGAAGAACTTATACGTACTTGCTGCTGAATGTTAAATATTATATATCCACCGACAATAATCATCCAGCACCCTTTGGCTTTGTTTTTCTTGAGCAATACGGAGCTGATACTATTTTTATTAATCGTTATTTCTATGATTTGGGTTATGCTTCTACACAAACATTTAACCAGGATGCCTTTAAGCGATTATCCTTCCTCAATCAAGATAGATTACTCATGGATCATGTTATAACTGAATCTTCAATAAACACAATGCCAAAGTATTTTAATCAATTAAATACAATTGCTTCCTGGACGGATCCTATTAATCTAACAATTCAAGATTTTCCTATAACACCGTTTAATATTTATGTTGAAACTTTTGATATTCCTGTTGTTCGCATTAATACCTATAGCAACCAGTCTGTACTCAATAGTAAACTTCTTACTTCTTCTTACTATTGGCAATACAATTATTGTGGGCAATATATAAGCAACACTTCTACACTTTCAGCCATTGAAATTCAACCAAAGAATTTATATCAATCTGAAAGTAAAATTAATATCTATTTAGAAACGGATTTAGATGCATATGATGTTTGGTATGAACAATTAAAATCTAATTCATTTACAAATGTCAGCATCAAAAATGATCAGATATCTGCAGACATTTTAGTAACCGAAAGTAATTCCTGGATAAGTACATCCATTCCATACGATATTGGTTGGAAAGTTATCGTCGATGGAAAAGAAATTGTATTTGAAAAAGTGAACTTAGGATTTATAGGTTTCCAATTGGAAGAAGGATTTCATCAGATTCAATTCACTTATCTGTCTCCCTACTTAAAAGAAGGAATCCTTTTAACTCTGTTTTCAATTCTTTTAGTTTTTTTGGTATCGATTTTCAAAAATAGAAAGGATTTGTCTTGACTGAAATGACTCAGTCAAACATACTAAAATCAATGATACGTACTTATATCAAGAAATATTTTCCTATTATAGCAGCACTTTTTGTCGCTTTTTTTATGTATCGAATTTCTACATTAACACCTCTTGCAGGTGATGATTGGGGTTACGCCTTAAATGGGATACAAGAAAATCCATTCGTGTTAACACTCCAATTTTATGTGTCTTGGTCTGGTAGAATAATGAGCGAATTATATGGCTTTATAATGACACCTCATAAGGAAATTTGGAATTTATTAAATGCAGTCTTATTTGGTTGGCTGACTTATGTCATTGTAAAGATCTCTACAAAGAAACATACACTTCTTTCTAGTCTTGTCTTGATTGTCCTTATATTCTCTGTAAAAGATGAACTTAGAATGGAAACATATACCTGGTTAATGGGCACAACCTATGTTATTCCACTTGTTTTAGCACTCAGTTATTTCTATTTCATAAAAGATTACATTTTTAGTGGAAATCGATTATCAAACATTAAAATATTCATACTAAGTGCTATCTCCTTTTATATCGGACTTACAATGGAAAACATTGCAGTTGCAATGGTGGTTGCTCAAATAATACTCATTATTTATGTATTTATAAATGAGAAACGACTGGATACCTTTCTTACACTTCAATTTATCTTTTCTTTGACTGCTTTTATTATTTTAAGAATGTCCCCTGGATCAGAGTTTAGACTCTTGCGAGATTATTCAGAATGGATCAAAATCGGGGTTTTTGAACAATTAAAATACAATTATCCTAACTTTATAAATTATACTTTTATTCAAAATAAGATGCCCGTTATGATTTTTTCTTTAATTTTATTTATATCGACTAACCTATTTATTTACTCACATAAAAAATATCGTAACTTACTCTTATTCAGTATGCCTATCCTTGCACTAGCGATTGTGTCAAGTATGGCTTTAAGTTTGCAACAATTTACTGTGTTTGAATTCTTACTTCCGATGACACAATCAGATAGTCTGTTTTCTTTGATATTTTGGCCAATCTTTACCATTACTTTGCTTATAATCCTTTGGATAATCTTAGAGAGCAATCAAAGAGATTTAGCCATCTTCTTTATTTTGATGGCAGGACTTACCAATGGTGCGATGATGTTATCACCGATATTTGGTTTCCGTTCAAGTTTATACACCGTCTTTTTTATGTTTGTTGTTATCTTAATATTGTTAGATCAAATTCCAATATTGAATTGGATACAAATCACATTAATTCTTCTCAGTCTTGTTTTCATCACTAAATATTCAATTAATCTCCTTTATAAATATGAAATGGTTGCTCGAGTACAAAAAATGCGACTCAGTCAAATCGAGTATTATAAAGTGAATCCTGATGTAACAGATGTATGGCTCATACGTTTTCCTATCAATACCATTCATGCTGGGGATATTGAAATAGATGACACTTATCATATGGATACATTCAAAGAATTTTATGGACTTGATCTCCATCAAAATCTAATTTTCTATTTCCCAGATGAGGATTATGAAACATACTTAAACAAAGAGGGTTGGTAACCCTCTTTTAAATTAATTCAGTTTCTATCAAATACCTTGGTCTTTTCTTAATTTCACTGTAACTTTTACCGACATATTCGCCAACGACGCCAAGTAGAAATGTTTGAACACCTGCTACAAACCATAAAGAAATATTTAGAAATGCCCAACCCGTCACAGTTTGGCCATCAAAATAACGTACCAAAGTATACAAAATTATTAATATACTAACCACCATCATAGACACGCCTACACTAAAAATCATTCGTATAGGTTTGATGCTGAATGAAGTTACACCTTCAAAAGCAAAGCTCAGCATTTTAAATAATGGATATTTACTTTCACCTGCAAATCTTTTTTCACGATCATAAAATACTGTTGTTGATTTTAAACCAATGGTTGGAACAATGCCTCGAATAAAGAGATTAACTTCCTCATATTGTTCGAGTAAGTTCAAAGCTCTTTGGCTCATTAATCGATAATCAGCATGGTTAAAGACTAAATCGACACCAAGTAATTTCATGAGATGATAAAAAAGCTCTGCTGAGTTTCGCTTGAAAACTGAGTCTTTAATACGTTTATTTCTAACACCATAAACAATTTCAAAGCCTTGATCATACTTTTCTAAAAATGCATCAAGTGCATTAATATCATCCTGCAAATCTGCATCCATACTAATAATACAGTCACCCAGATTCTTAGCCTTTAATAAACCTGCAATCAATGCATTTTGATGGCCGAAATTTCGAGACAACTTTAAACCAATATTCGTTGGATTGTTTTGATGTGCCATTGTAATTATTGACCACGTTGAATCCTTTGAACCATCATCTACATATAAAATTAAACTTTCTTTTGAAATAATGTTTTTAGAAAATAAATCTTCATATTTCTTATTTAACCTAAAAATAGTTTCATTTAAAACAGCTTCCTCATTATAACAAGGGACTACAACGACAAGTTTTTTCATTTCATACACCCACCATACGGTTACATTATAACAAATTTAGAAAACACTATTATTCGTATCATCAAATTCGAGTTTTAATTACTAACAAGAATATTCTTTTTACACGATAGTGAGAAATTCATCAGTATCCTTCTGTTCAAATATGTTTAGAAGTTCTTATTTTATTTGCCAATTCAGCATGATGTATTCACTCGCCCTATGGTTGAATCTTTAATTATTCATAAAAAAGAACACTTAAGGAATAAGTGTACTGAAATAGTCATTCTCTATAATCTTTCTTAAAATCGTAACTTCGTTTTGATACTCTAAAGCTTTTAGATTAGCCTCATCCATCACAAGACTAGTGTTATTGAGTTCAATCACATCCGTCAATGAATTATAGGTAAAGTCATTGGTTTTCACGGTACCATTTGCATCGAAATAGAAACCTTGGTAGTTTGGGTCAAAAACACTATGACCCAGTACTTTTTGATGATCATAGTCTAAACCAAACAAGTCATAAATCGTTATCGGAATATCTGTTGGGTTAGAAACTGTGTTATTTTCACCTACAAAAGCATCATTGTTCCAAATGATGAATGGGGTGTTTAAACACGTTTCAAGATCCATAGCCTTTGCATCACAGTAGGTTGTATATTCTTCTGGATTCAAGAATGCACCTTTTGGTTGATGGTCCCCATAAATCATTATAACCAAATCATCAATTCTGTTTGAATATGTATATACCTCAAGTAAATAACCAATCCCTCGATCTAAATCCATATTTTTCGCTAAATACACTTGCTCATTCAATGGTAAATCTGGATATGCCTTCTGTACTTCATCCAAATAAGGTAACATTTCTTCTTTAAGGTCTTCGATGCTATATGGTTGATGAGCATCAAAACTAATCCAAAAAGAGAGCAACTTTTCTTTCTCGACCATAATCCATGTCAATGTTTCTAAAAATTCAGCATCTCCAATCATCTGCGTTTCAAAACCCATGTCAATGCAATCGTAAAAAATATACCCCATATTCGGTAAAACAATGTTTCGGTTATAGAACTCTCCATAATTGTTATGTGAAGCAATGGAGCGATACCCCACAGCATTAAATGTATTCGCCAATGTAACTGGGAAAACAGCATCATAATATTTATGAAATGTTACATAGCCATCATTGGTTGGATAAAGACTTGTGTTAACCATTAATTCGGCATCACTTGTTGAGCCATACAAGAGAGGAGAATTATAATTTCTCATCTTCATCCCATTGGAATACAATCTATACAAATTAGGTGTCAAGACAGGATCAATCGCAAAATTATTCAAAGATTCTGCTTCAATTAAGAAAAGTTGTTTGTCTTTGAAAATGGACGAATATTCACTTATGACATTCTCTTTAGATCGACTTGACAATATTGTTTCAATTTCCTTATTTTCTTGCTTGTTGTTTGAGAAAAAAGGATCAATTAAGGTGATCTCAAAATCTCGAATTGTCCATGCCAATAACCCAAATTTATCCACAAAAGCATTGGTCGTAGGAATGACTGTATAGATGTAATGGTCTGTTTTGTAATAGGTAAATTCAGACTCAGTGGATCTGCTTTTTTGAATGTCATAATAATATGTAGATATAAAAATCATAGAGATTAACAAAGGAATTAATGTTAAATATCCTTTAACTGATTTAAAAACTTTATATTCTTTAGTATGAATCTTATTCACATAGACGATTGCGATAACAAAGCATAGTGGTAGCAGGATAAATTTAAGATCCATCCATTTCAAAAATTCTTGTGCACTAGAAGTTGTTTGAACTGCTTCATTTCGCATGGAAAAAGCTGTTACAATTTTACCGAATTGGCCAAAGGCTCGAAAGTATACCGTTTGTATAAAAATAAACAATGAAAATATACTTAGAATAATCGCAGAAAAAATAACATCCCAATTTCTTCTCAAAATAACAACTAAAAAGAATAAACTAAATAAGAACCCGATTTCTAGTTTTTGACCATATGTAGTATTAAAAAGAAAATCTTGGTAAATGAAAAAACTAGCTATAGTTATTAGAATTAATAAAGTGGCAAATTGTAATATGAAGTCGTCCACCCAAATAAAATAAAAGGCATCATGCACGGAATCCAAGTATCATTGAGTTGCGAAACTTTAGAGAAAAGGAACCATGAATGATGCACCTCAATGATATAA
>Ga0247839_1001669_pt1 | contig 35609 bp, 32 predicted proteins | sample LaCruzMarch2015__6_FD_192405 | JGI IMG/M metagenome (GOLD analysis project Ga0247839, IMG submission 192405) | Freshwater microbial communities from meromictic Lake La Cruz, Castile-La Mancha, Spain - LaCruzMarch2015_16m | ecosystem: Environmental > Aquatic > Freshwater > Lake | place: Spain... | reverse complement strand
CCCCCGTCCCCCGTCCACATAGAACTCCATCCGCTGATAAACTAACTCGAGCTGATAGCCCGCCCTTCTCATTCGATGAAACCAGGTCGACCGCATCGTCGGATTCCATAAGCCGACCCATTCAGGCCGGATCTGACCGGTGCGGATTTCCCTGCAAACACCGGTAGCCTCGCGCGACCCCCTTGTTGTGACGCCAACAAGATCTTTTTTTCTGTCTTTCGCTGACCATCTTGTCAGGCGCCCTTCATGAATCTCGGCATGAAGACGCGTTTTTTTGAGTGATAACAAAGCGGAAGGACGATGCTCCCAAGCTTCGATACTCCATCCCTTACCCAGCCCTTCAAACCAAACTCCTAAACTTCCCACGAGCCCATCTCCCGCAACCAACTCGTAAACCCGACCGGGTTTTTCCCCGTTCAAAAACTTTTCTCCAAATACCCTAAAGAACCCCTTCTTGGTAAAACCACGATCTTCCAGCCCCCATCTCCGCTCATACCCCGCTAGTTTTTTACGGTACCAAGTGCGTGATGCTGCGGGGTATTGCCGGTACAGCCAGCCGCGGAGAAGACGAAAGGCAATTTTCATCGCCCATTTTTAGCATAGATATCCTAAAAGTCGTATCTTACTCTCGCTCCTCCCCTATGACTCTATAAGATTCGTTCCGATGGCTCCAGCCCTCCTCCCATCTTCATTCCGCCTCTTGTCTTTGACCCAGAATTGGGAAAAATTCGGTTTTTTTCTGCCACGCCCTTTTTTGGACTGGGCTGAAATCCACGCAATTGCCCATTACGTCTCTGAGTCCGAAACCAAAAGATGTCTGGATTTCTGGAGCTCTCGGAAAATCGCACTAGTCAAACAAACTGCGTATCAGGGGCTTTACCCCGAATCGGCCGCTGGCGATTGGATTTCCACAGTTCTTCGTTCAGGCTATCATTTGGGTCCATTTTCTTTTTTGGCAGATCTCGGGGCCGATTATTTCGTCGTCCGTCAGGCCCCGGAACCCGAGACCTATTTATGGCGGGAGAAATTCGCCATGGATCCGGATCCGGAAGCTTCCTTTCAGCGTCGGATATCCGAAGTCCGCGAACTCGAATCCTCCCGTCTAATGTTCCACTCTGTGGATGACGTTCCCTGGCACGAGTACGACCTAGTGATCGGCATTGATGTACCGATCCCATCCCGAATCGTTCAGAAATCTTCCCGTACCCTCTGGGCATACTACTCGATCGAGGCTGGTGGACTTTTACAAAAACAGTCCCTCGGCTCGCCGCTCGCCGGATACCGCCTTTTTCTCAATCATGGATTCCGTCGTTACCGGTCCCGGCCCAGCAACCGTTCCCATGTATTGGAATTCCCTCTTCAATTCCAATCCTCCAACGCCTGGTCTTCCCTTCGCCAAGCCATCCCTCCGCAACCGGCCCGGGAAACCATTCTCGTGGGGGCGGGGAGCTGGGAGGACTCACCGCCCGCTTCTCCCTTGCCCTGGGATCATCTTTCCGGATCCCTCACCCCCGCCTATCTTGCCCAAATGTTCTCGGCCCGCTTCACCGTCCACACCACCTCCCGGCCCCGCTGGGGGAATTGGGCGATTGAAGCCGCCCAAGCGGGATCCCTTTTTCTGGGAAATGCCGCCTCCCTCGCCCACCTTTCGCTTCTTCTACCTGGTCTGGATTGTCGATCTCTTTCCGATGCTTCCGGAAAGATTTCCAGCCTGCTCAAGAATCCGGAACATCTCCAGGCCCTACAATCCCGCCAAGCGGATCTGGCCGAAGAGCTGGCTTTTCGCCGCCCTCTGCTCGACCTGACGGCAAAGGCTAGGGAGTTTTTCCAATCATGAAGCCGACGGTCTCTCTGGGATACTGCGACCTTCACGAAGGCGGCCGAACTTTTTTCACCCAGCTTCTTTCCCCTCACTTTCATCTTCGCTGGGATGATCCGGCAGAATTCGTTATCTACGGCCACATCAGCCACCAACACCGCCTGCAGAACGGGGTGAAGATCTACTGGTCCCAAGAGCTCTACGGACCGAACTGGAAGGAGTGCGACTATGCCATCATCCCCCACCTACTGGAGGATTCCCGTGCGTATTATCTCCCGATTTACGCCTTCGACGGAATGGCGGACAAACTGGTCCGTCCCTCCGTTCCGGACCCCGTTGCGATCCGTTCCGCCAAGCCACACTTCTGCTCCCTGCTCTGTGCCTATGCCGACCACACTACCCGAAAACGTCAGGAGTTCTTCCACATCCTCAACCGCCTTAGGAAAGTGGACTCGGCGGGTCCCGCCCTTAACAACACCGGATTCTCCGTGCCCAAAGAAAACCGCTACCAGAACAAAGTTAATTGGATCCGCAATTACCGGTTCAACCTCGCCTTCGAAAACAGACTCCACCCAGGTTGGACTACGGAAAAACTGGTCGATCCCCTCCATGTCCACACCATCCCCATTCACTGGGGCGATCCCCGAGTAAAAGACTATTTCAACCCGGAGAGCTTCATCTGTGCACACGACTTCCCCTCACTGGATGCGCTCGCAGAATACGTGCTCCATGTAGACGACACCCCCGAGCTATACGCCCGCTATATCCGGGCCACGCCTTTTCACCAGAACCGCCCCAATCCTGTCTACGACCTAAATCATCTGGTTGAATTTTTTCAAAGAATCTTTTCTAGTCGAACCCGCCCCATTACCCAAAGACGCTGGTTTTTTTCCATGACCAAGTGGCGTCTCGCCAAACGAAACAAACTTCCCGGACAATAATCCCAGGCGGTTATCCCGCCCGCAGAAGTTTTTCCGTCAACTCCGCCACCAAGCTGGGTTCCCCCCTGATTTCACGTGTTGCATCGATCAGCTCGAGTTGGGCCGGTTGACCAGCTCCTACGACATCCACCACCGCATGATGCTCCAGCCCCGCAGCGGCACAAAGATTCCGGTAGCATGGATTGACATAATCCGCTCCAAACATTTCCAAAACCCGCGTCCCGGGTTGGCAGAAAACCAAATTGGTCAAGGCGGCCCCATGGGCTCCGACCACGATTTCCGCCCCCCGAAAGACCGCGGCCTGCTCCGCCAGAGATGCCTGACCAGGATCAAATTCAACGAAACCCAAGGGAAGCAGCTTGTTACGGATTTCCTCCCATCGCTGCACCTGTCTGGATACTCCGCCAGTCCGCCCCACCAGCAGTCGTCCCCGGGCCCTTTCTGATACCTGTTTCGGAAACAATTTTCCAAGAAATCTGCAAGCTTCACGGCTCGGGCGACTCGTGGGAAACGCCAGGGAAGGAACCAGTAGCCTGGCACATCGGACCCGGCGCCTTTTGGCGATAACCACACACTTGTTCAGAGGAATCCCCAGCTGGAGGAGAGCGTCTTTTTGAAACGGAAGGTCCACCCCATTAACCAGAAAATGATCAATCGTTCTCGGCTCGCGTCCGCTTTGTTCCAAAAAGGGAAATCGCGTCAACACGTCCATCATCCAGTGGTGATAGGTTCCCCCTCCAGTGGAAGCCAGCAATAGACTGGTGCCTTCCAGCGTCTCTGCCTCAGGTAAAAAGAACCTCCTCATGATTCCGTGATCTTCCGGAATCTTGTTCCACTCGATGCTGACGTCCGCCAACATCACCCGCCCGCGCGTAGTCACGGCGACACTGGGCCCGTGTACCTCGGCCTCGGAAAGCTCCGCAAGCCAGACCCCAAGACTCCTCGCCGGTTGACCCTCGCTGAGATTCGGATGGGGCTTCCCCAAGTATCCGGAGGAGTGAATGGCCGGCAAATTCGCCTCTCCCCGCCAAAGAACCTTCCCCTCCTCCAGACCACGTTGCCGGAGAAACTCCGGAGTTTCCTCCGCCACTTCCAGAGGAATGGATCCCCATGACATATTTTTCAGAATCCGGCGGTACTCCCGGAGCAGAGGCCGTCGCACATAGCTTTTCAAGCTCATGGCCCCTTTCGGCTTGAACTTCTTCAGCCCATGGGACCAAGCGAAAGCCAGCGGATGTCTCCACCATGCGCGGATCCCTTGCCCAATACACCATCGTCTCATGGCCGGCGTGAGATACGCTCGGCCGCCGGGAATTCGGGGCAGGGCCGCCAGGGAATTCCTGCCAAAGACCGCCAAGGCTCCGCCTCGGATCAGGTCTTTCCGAATGTCTGAATACTCCGGTTTTTCCCACTCCTCGACCGTGGCCCGGAGAACTTGCGACTGCTCCTCTCCGAACATTCCGGAGCTGTAGGATTTTTCCATTTCCTGAAAAACGCCCAGACATTGGGGTTCGTAGAAAATTCCGCGTTGGAGACCGAGCACCCAGGCCAAGTGATGATCCGCATGCCAACGGAGAGCTTCGGGCAAGCCCCCCATTTTCTGAAGGGCGGAAACATGGAACAGTGCCTGCCCGACAAAAGGAAGATAGCCGAATCGGCCTGGCACCTTTCCCGGCGAAAAATATCCACCGCCCCGAGAAGGCCGGTAATTGTGGGGGGGGCGGATCCGTAACTTGGATTCAATCATTAGATCCCAAACCACCACGCCGACCTCTGGATGTTCCTGAAGGATCTGGCGAATTCTCGGTACCGCCCCAGGCAAAAGATAGTCGTCGGCTGCCAAAAATAAAACATGCCCGGACGGGATTTCAGGCAGGAGGTCGTTAATGTTCCGAAGGAGCCCGCGGGGCCGATCTTTTTTCAGCAACCGGATCTGGGGATACCGCAGTTGAAGCTTTGCGACAATCTCTAAGCTGTTGTCCTCCGAGGCATCGTCGATCACCCAGATGATGTCGGCTGGTTCCGGCCCCTCCAGAACGGAGTGCAGGCATCTTTCCAGAAAAACCCCGTGGTTTCGGTTCGGAATGACGACGGAGATCACGAGGATATTTACGGGTTCAAATTTTTCGACCGATAGGGCGTCCAAAATCCATAGAAGAGCCGATAAAATACCGACCAAAAGAAAGCACAAAGCTGGAGGACAGATCGATCAATATTCTTCCAATGGAGTTTTTCGGCGCGGCGCAGAAGATTCCAAAACGAGCGGATGCGGATGTCATAAGGGGCAAGTTCCCGCGCGCGGACCGCCAAAGGCATGGCCACCGCCACAGATATATTCTTGTGCTGCAAAATGACCTTCACTTTTTCCTGGGCAGCCTCCGCCCGAATCCGCGTGAGCTTGCGCAAGGCCCTCCAAACAAACTCGTCTTGAATCATCCCGGCCTTGTCAGCCAATTTCCGCGCAAACTGGAGTTCAAATGTATTTTTGGCTTCGGGAATCACTGTCTCAAAAGCTTGAAAATATTTCTCAAGAGAATCGGCGGATTGATCTTGGTCAATTCGTGCCAGCAGATTTGCGCTGAAGGCCTCCAGCCCAGACTGCATATGTTGTCCTCCGCTTGGCCTACGGGAACACAATTTGTCACGGACTTTTACCTTCTGGAGAACTCGTCTCGTCATTTTAACCATGGCTCCCAGATCCTGTCCCGCACCGCTGAGATATTGGTGGGGTCCAGCAAAAGGAAGTTTTTTCGCGTTCTGGGGGATCGCATAGTTTTCGTATCCAGACGGGGTCACATTAAAGATTACATAAGGGGTTCTGGAAAAGTTCGCCGCCGTCGCAAAACCGGACGAGCTGCCCAGAAAAGCTTCCGCCCCCAAAACAGCGGCCAAATCATTTTGCAGGCTACCCCCCCTCACCCGGAGAGAAATAATCCCAGGTATCTCCTTGAAGCTGGGTGGATAATTGGCGATTTCCCCCATTAAAAGAATAGCATGGGTGCGGCGATAGCCGTCTGAAATTGCCTCCAAAATCTTAAACCAAGCCACCGGGTCGGCATTCCGCGAGGCATCACTCAAGTCCCATCTTTGATCGTACCCGCGGAACCTGACATGAAGGCAGATCCACTTGGTTTTGCCGGTGGCTTTTCGGATAAGTTTCGCCGTCTGCTTCATAATGGAAGCGGGTGCCTGTACCATGGGAATTTGCCCGCCTCGCCGATAATACTGATTCAGATTTTCGTGGCTGGCCACATGACGAATAAAGAATCTGGTCTGCTTTTTAATGTCGACCCCCTTCCTGCTTTCCTCTCTTAGGTTTTTCAAATCCCTCCCGTACTCAGTTCGAATACACTCCCCAACGGGGTGCGAATCTTCTTCCTCGACCGTCTTCAGCCCGAGGGGATTGAAAAGAAAGGCTTCCGGCAATTCCCCAAGATACTTCTTTCCTTTGCCCGCATGGATGAAGGGCTGCATAGGATGGGGGTAACGGAGCTGATGCCCGTACCGGATCTCCTCCGGCTCCCAGTTGGCTTCTTGGGCCTGCACGGTAAGATGCACCGTCCAAGTCAGGATATCCCCCAAGCTAAAGGGGAGGTACTGGAAGTCGTAGGTCATGGGGTGGGGAGGGGTTTGTTCTCGAGTTTCGACAAGATTGGATTATTACAGAAAGATGAGTTGGACTCCAAAGCTTTTGCCCGGGCCTCTCCAGTGTTTTTTGCGGCGCCGCCGCCTTTCGAAGAAGCTGAACCAAACGCCTTACTCCCGCTACGCTGTGGCAGAGTTGCTGGCCGAATTAGCCCACCATCCCGCTTCTCCGCCGACATCCCCAACTCCTCCCCTCATTTTATATGCCACCATCTTTCCCCGCCTTTCCTGTTCCTTCAATCTGGTGGAATATCAGGCCCTTTTGGATAAGTTCCCTGAAAGCTTGTGCTACACTTCAGGTACGGATTTCCATACAGGCTCGGATCGGTTGACCTTTGCAGAGATTTTGAAAAATTATTTGGCCTTGTATCCCCGACATTCCGGCCGGATTCGGAAATTGGATCTGTCCTCTTCCTTCTCTACGTCTCTCTTTTACACCATCTTCCTGAATAATATTCATGACTGTCTTCCACTTTTGGAGGCAACCCGAACCCCCTTTATTTTTCGTCTCTATCTTGGGGGCGAGTGGTGCGTCGGGAACGAAGGGTCCGACCGAATGCTGGACCGAGTGCTCCGCAGTCCCCAGTTCCGCCATGTTATCACGGTCGACCCCGCCACGGAACGCTACCTCAGGGAGAAATGGAAATTGAGCCCCATTCAGCTCAGCTATATTCCTGGATGGATGGTCGACACCACAACCCTTTATTCCGCCGGGGCAATCCGCTCCTTGGCTCCAACCCAACAGATCTGTTTTGTCGGAATGAAGTCCGCCCTCGGCGGAAAAAATAAGGGCTTCGATGTGTTCGTAGAAGTGGCCAAACAATTGGCGAGGAAGTTTCCTGCGATGGTTTTTCATGTGGTTGGATCTTGCGGCCCTGAAGATTCTGATGTCACCGAACTGGGCTCACGAATGGTTTTTCATGGGGTTCAGAATCAGGATTTCTTCCCGCGTTTTTACCCGAATATGGATTTGATTCTTTCCCCTAATCTGCCGAACTCCCTTGCCCCCGGTCATTTAGAGGGAGCCCCCAATGTGACCAATGTCGAGGCCGGCCTCTGCGGTTGTCTCGTTGTCATGACCGATCAATCTCGCTTAAACGTTCTATTTGAACCGGACCGGCATCTCGTGGTGGTGCCCCACGATGCCCAGACGATTGCCCATCGACTGGAATCCCTTTACAAAAATCCCGACCTTCTCCTCCGTCTGGCCGCAGACGGTCGGGAACGATTCCGGGAGGTTTGCGATTCGAATCGTATTTTACAGCCGCTTTTTGATCGAATCGCCCAGCACCTGCCAGCCCGCACTTAACTTTTCGCCGGGAGGCTCTGCAGAATTCGCTTCAGGCTTCGGATGACATAATCACATTCTTTTTTGCCCAGCCCGGGGTACAGCGGTAGGGAAAGGACCCTTTCTCCCAGTTTTTCCGCCACCGGAAAAGAAGCCCTTCTCCAGCGGGGTTGACCTCGGAAATACGAAAGCAGGTGAACCGGGCGATAATTGACCGTCGTCTCCACGCCCTTTTCCCGAAGTTTTTGCACAATGATTCCCCGGTGTCGGGCAGGCACCAAAATCGGATAGAGATGATGGGCGTGAACACTCCGCGGGACTGCGGGAAATAATTCTATTTCGGGAATATCTTGGAGCCCCCGCCTGTACCAGCGGGCCCGTTCTCGGCGTCGAGCCGCATTTTTCTGAATTTTACCAAGCTGCGGAAGCAAAAGTGCCGCATGAAGGTTGTCCATGTTGTATTTCCAGCCGAAGATCTCCACATCCCAGGGCTTAAACCCCTCTTTTTCGCGGTCATAAGATGTCTTGGTCATTCCGTGGAGCCGAAGAAGACGAAGCTTTTTGGACAGGGATGGGTCGCGAAAGGAAACAGCTCCTCCCTCTCCGCACGCCAAATTCTTTGTCGCGAAAAACGAGAAACACACTGCATCGGAAAGTTGCCCCGGCCGGACGCCGTCCCGTGATCCTTCGACGCAGTGCGCCGCATCCTCCACAACTTTCAGCCGGTGCTTTCTTGCGATGCGGTCAATGGCCTTCATGTCCGCCATCTGGCCGTAGAGATGAACCGGGAGAATGGCTTTTGTCCGGCGGGTGATCGCCGCCTCAATCAAAGAAGCATCGAGATTCCCCGTCCCAAGTTCGACGTCCACAAAGACCGGGGTGGCTCCCGCCTGTAGAATGGCAAGGGCCGAAGCGACGAAGGTAAAGGGGGTGGTAATCACCTCATCCCCAGGCCCCACCCCCAAAGCGATTAAAACAATATGGGCCGCACCCGTCCAGCTAGTACAGGCCACGGTGTCGTGAATGCCCAGGTATTTGGAAAATTTTCTCTCAAATTCGAAAACCTCCGCTCCCGTGGTCAAAATCGGACCTCGCAAAACCTTGGCCAATCTTTCCAGTTCAGCCCGTCCAAGGCCGTGACGAAAAAAGGGGACCTTCATGCTCCGCTTAATGGAGGACTTTTTTTCCGTCCTGAGTCTCAATTTCAATATGCCGCATCCAAACTTGTTTTTCCCACCAGGGCCGGTTCGCATCGTACCAGGCCAAGGTCTTCGCCAGCCCGTCCTTCCATGAGGTTTTCGGGGTCCAACCGAGGGTCGTCTCGATTTTTCGGATATCCGCGGTATGTCGGAAAACCTGGCCCGGCCGGTCGGCCACGATGGTTTCCCCGGGGAAATTCTTGGGAGATAGAATTCGAATGTCGGCGGCGATTTCGGAAATGGTGCGGTGCAGGCCGGTTCCGACATTAAAAATCTGGCCATCCACTTTTTCGGCGGGTGCATGCATCACCAGGTCAATTGCCTCGCAATTGTCCTCCACATAGACAAAGTCCCGGGCCGCGGACCCGTCCCCGTGAACGGTCAACGGCTCCCCTAGGAGAAGACTGGTCAGAAACCGCGGAACCAGTTTTTCCAGGTGCTGCCGGGGGCCGAAATTATTGAAGGGCCGGATGATCACAGCCGGGATCTGGTAGGTTGTGTAATATGAAAAAACAAGCCGGTCCGCTCCGCACTTGGCGCTGGCATACGGGGAGAGCGGTTTAAGTGAGTGCTCCTCGTCCATTTTTTCTTTCTCCGCCGTTCCGTAGACTTCGGAGGTGGAGATGTGGATGAAACGCTGAATTTTTTTCCGGTATTTCAATACGGCGCTGGCCACCGCATGGGTCCCCATGACATCCGTCCGAAAAAACGTGTGGTTGTCATAAATGGAGCGGGTGACATGACTCTCGGCGGCAAAGTGGATGATATAGTCACTACGGCTGACTAGGGTGTCGACCAACTCGGCGTTGCAGACATCCCCATACCAAAATTCAAATCGGGGGTGCCCGCTTCCCTGCACCGGGAAGTTCTCGGGATTTCCCGCGTAGGTCAACAAATCGAGAACCAGGATCTTATAGTCAGGGTACTTGTTCCAGAGATGGTGGACAAAATTGCTTCCGATAAATCCGGCGCCGCCGGTCACAAGGATGGTTTTCTTCACGTGCCCTCTAACTTAGGAAGCTCAGGCGGTCGGGGCAATTGAATAACCAGTCCACCACGGAAAGGTGAGACACAAATTCTCCATGAAGCTGGGGATAAGTGTGGGGTTGAAATTCCTGCCACCGAACCGCAATCCCTGCGCGAGCAAATCGTTCTTCCGCTAAATAATCCTTGGCCGCCTGGCCCGAGTAATATGTTTTCGCTCCCAGCTTTTGACAAAGCTCGATCAGCCGGTCGTTCTTATCTTCCGGCAGGGCAAACTCCCCCGAACGACGGATCGTTCGCTCCAGTCCCATGAGTCGTGCTAGGCTAAGAAAAAGAGCCGTATTCAAATCAGAAAGACCCTTCCATTCCTGCCCCAAGACGGGAATAAGTTCCGCCATGACGGGATTCAAAAAGGGTGCTTTGGCATAAGCTTGCCGCATGGTTTCTAGGTGTTTCCGCGGCCAAGGTTTTCGGTTGTCGATCAATACGTCGCAGATTTTCTGCCCGAAAAGTCCCTTAGTCAAAACGGGAACCGTCAGCCACTGGATGCCTTGGGCCGTTTTGATCCTGTTTCGATTCCTCCAGCCATCCCGGTCGTACTGCACATCGTCGTAGACGACAAAAATGTCGCTTTGGGCCAGTTGCTCGAAGGCCCCCAGCCAGGGAAGATAACTGGGCTGGAGCGCAGCCAGAATGGGGCGGGGCCAGTCAGCGGACATATTGGTCATGCCAAAGGGAAAGAATCAGCAGGGAATAGATTTTATTCGCCAGCCGATAATCAGAAGGGTCCCCTTTTTCCCAAATCCCACGCAACGTTCCCACGGCCGCCGGATCCAAGATTCCTTGACGACGAAGCGCCTCTGGACGCAAGTGCTCCTCCACCAAAGGGCGGAGGGACGTTCGCAGCCACTGGGCAAGCGGCAGGAAAAATCCCTCTTTGGGACGCGACACCATTTCCTCTGGAAAATACCGACGAGCGGCTTCCTTCATCAGAAATTTGGTTTGTTTCCCGCGGATTTTCCAGCAGGCCGGAAGGGCGCTGACAAATTCAACCAGCTCCCGGGACAAATACGGGCTACGAACCTCCAGAGAGTGGGCCATGGAAAGCCGGTCGGCATACTTGAGGATCTGATCCGGCAATAGGGTCGTTAACTCCGCCGAAAGCATTCTGGTTAAAGGCGTCCGCCCCACGAAGGGTTGCAGCGCTTCCCGCCATCGCCCCTCCGCACTAAGTTCGTCGTCAGATGATTTCCTCCATTCGGGCGAGAGGAGCTTAGATATTTCCGTTCCCTGAAAAACTTCCAGCTTGGTCCGCCAGACAGCCGGATCGTCCGACCGGATCCCGGCGAAAAGTTTTTCTTCCTCGGGAGATCGGGGGTACGCCCATTCCCCCTGCTCCAACGAGGCGGCCAGCCGGTGCGAGAGATAACTTCCCAAAAGTTCGTCCGCCCCGTCCCCGCACATGGCAACCTTCACATGCTGAACCATCACCCGGGACAGAAAATAAGGAGAAATGACCCCTGCAAAGGGCTCATCAAAGGCGCACAGGACGTCCCGCAGCTGGTCCCCCAGATCGCGAACTTCCACCCTTTCCTCCTGATGGGTTGTTCCAAACCGCTGGGCGACCCACCCCGCCCATTTCCGGTCGGCCTCCTTACCCGGCGTCACATGCTCAGAGTCGAGCGTGAGGGTGAAAGTTCGCACGGGTTGTGAACTCCCTTCGGCAGCGAGGGCGGTCACCAGACTCGAATCAAGCCCCCCGCTCAAAAAGAAACCGACAGGAACATCACTCAAAAGCCGCTGCTGAATTCCCTTCCGTAGAAGATCCAAAAACCGTGGCACGACTTCGGTAGGATCGGCCGGTTCGACCTCCTTATCCGACAGCTGCCAATAGGGCCGGCAGGAGAACTGATTCCCGGCTTTCCAGAAAAGCACGTGGCCTGGAGGAACCTGCCGGATCCGGGAAAAAATGGAACGGGGCCCGGGAACATGCTTCAGCCCGAGATAGGCCTTCAAAGAGACGGCATCCAACTCCCGGGACATTCCGGGAACAGAAAGGAGGGCCTTGATTTCTGAGGCGAAATAGAGGGCTCCCCCTTGGGAAGCATAGTACAGGGGTTTTTTTCCCATGCGGTCGCGGACCAAAGAACCCTCCTTGCGCTCCGCATCCCAAAGCGCCACGGCAAACATTCCCTCGAGATCCACAAAAAAGTCCCTCCCCTGATTCTTGTAGAGGGCGGCCAAGATTTCCGTGTCGCAATGGCTTTGAAATTTCCAACCCTTCCCCTCCAGCTGCTGCCGAAGCTCGGGATAATTATAGATTTCCCCATTTTGCATGGCGCAAATTTTTCGATCCGGTGACTCCATCGGTTGGCGCCCATGGGCCAGATCCTGGATGCTCAGCCGGCACGCCCCGAAGGTGAATTCCCCTTCTCCAACCTGATGCCGGTCATCCGGCCCTCGGTGAATCAATGTGGCCAGCATCTCCGCCACCACGGTCGGCTCATTCCGGCCAAATACCCCCGCTATTCCGCACATAGCTTTTTGCTCCAATAAACCCCCGGTTCGGCGGAATGGGTCATCGAACTTCCTTCATGAGCTTCGGCGAAACGGTCGTCCGGCCTTCTCCATGTTTCCTCCACCCTTTGGGAGGCTACCTCCACCCTGTAAATCCGGGTAGGCTGGAAATGGAATCCCTCCGCTCCTTTTTCGATCTGCATAAGATGAAACTCCCATATTCCATCTGAAGGCGTCGAGTCCGGCAAAGAGGCGGCATAGGCCAGAATCCTCTGCCGGAAGCGCCCGGGATCCGAGGGATAATATTTCAGCTGCGTAAAGATGCTGGCCAAAGCGATGGATTCCGTGACATGCAGAAATCGCAGTTTGGCCCAGGGATTTTTCCAGCTTTTCCAACCATAGCGGTATGTAGTCTCTTCATGAACCAGCCAGCCATCCCCCGGATCACCCGGGCGGCGGATTCGGACAAAGAAATTTGTGATGTCGGAGGTGAAGACCCTCCAGAGGATAACTGGCCAGATCTGACCAAAGCCATCGGCAATCTTTTGCAGGGGCGACCAAACCTTCTTTTTTTTCAGAAGATTGAAATACTGCACAACTTTGGTGAGAAGGAGCAGGACAGCCCATCCCACCACCCCTGCCACCACCCAATCCCGACTCCCAGCGGGCAAGGCCAGAATTCCATGCCTTTGCGCTTGGGCCAACAGGTCATCCGCCAAGAACGGGAAAAAAAGGATCGGAAGGAAGGCCATGAGAAAAGCCAATCGTCCAAGTCGGATCATCCCAGCCACGGCTAAAAAACCTGCACTGACCAGAAAAACCCCCAACCCCCAAAAGGGGGTAAGCAAGAAAACGGCGGCCAATAGTTCGGAACACCAGCCCGCTTGGTTCCAGAATCTAAAAACAAAGGAAGATGGAGCCAAGGCGCCCCAAAACTTCCAAGCATATCCCCACATGGGATTAACCATGCCAAACTCCATTCCCTCCCCGCGCGCATACCCGGAAAGCAGCTTATACAGCCCCGCACAGCCCACAATCGCCACCAGATCAAGACGCCCGATCCACAGAACGGCCTGCCCCAAGTAGCCAGAGCGGTCGAAGAGCACTGCGGAACTAAAAAAAACCAGCAACCGGGCGGTGAAATCGTTCATAAATCCCGGAGCTCCACCTCCCCTTCGGGGCGTCGCCCAGCGAAGCCGGATAAAATAATGCCGGGTGAACGTCCACAGAGCGATCGAAGCCCCCCATCTTGTCCACGGATTGGGGAAAAGAAGCATTGCGGAAAACACCATCCACCCCCCCCAAAGCAAACGGCTTACCTGGGGCGAAGCGATGGCCCCACCGGCAGGCGCAAAAAAAGCCCGTCCGATCGGCAGCCAACTCACACCATCCAAAAGAAAAAAAAGCCCGATCGTTAAGTAGACAACGTCCAAGCTGAATGCGGCGAGTCCTGCGGGAAAGCTCACGGCCTCCACTCCGGCTCAGGCGAGATAAGGGATTTTCCCGGCTGGGTTCCAGATATCGCCGCTTTTTCTCCAGGACGCCAGATCACCCGGCCTTGGGCGGCCCATCGAACCATGTTAAGAAACATGATCTGCATGGGTTGAAACAACCGCTTCCCGATGCTCTCCCGGCTATCTTTCGGTAAAACCGGAATGACGCACTGGGCCAAAGAAGGGCCGTCATCCACCCGAGGAGTGACCAGATGCATGGTGGCGCCGACAAAGGGGACGCCATCCGCCAAAGCTCGATCCAAGGCTCGCATCCCGGGGTATGCCGGCAAAAGAGAAAGATGCAGGTTAATCATCTTACTGGGAAAAATCTGAAGAAGCGGCTCGCCCAAAATCCGGTCAAACGTGAGAAAGACCCATTCTGTTTCTTGTTTTCGCAGAATGTCATGCATCTCCATTTGAGCCTCTTCCCGTTTACTGTGGGTCAGTCGGAAACAGGGAATGCCCTCCTTCTCGGCCTGAGCTTGCGCGGCTAAGTCAGCTCCCGTATCCCAAAGGATGAAACTAGGCTCAAAGCCCAGACTTTTCCGCTGGCGCAAGGCCTCCAAGGCAAGCCTCCCTTTCCCGGAAACCATAAAACCGATCCGACCGGCCTTGCCTTGGCCTGAGCTGGAGCCAACAGGATCGCGGATCACTCCTGGATGTCTTGTGCGGCCGGGGGCGTATAAATCTCCACCTCCGCTCCAAGATCCTTGGAAAGAACCTCGCGGACATGGTGAGCTGATTTTTTCAAAACCTTCAGCCACCCGTGTTGCCAATCCCGGACTCCGGCGAACCAAGCCGTGCATCCGCGACAGGGAGAGGCCTGGGCCCCAAATCCCTCGAGATGGAGGCGGCGATACCACTGGAAGTTTTCCCCAAGCCAAATATCCCGAACACTCGTTTCGTTCGCATTCGGGAAAAGATGGGCCGTCCGGAATCCGATATCCTGACCGCACAGCGCCACCCGGCCCAGCGTGTCGATGTTGAGCCGCTCAAAAGGCCAAACACAGGGCTCCTTTTTTTGTGTGGGCAGTTCCTTGTACAGATGGCGATCCATGGATTTCCCGAGATCAATCGTGGTGTTGTCATCCCACGAAAGGAATTTTCTCGTGATCACTTCGTCCACCCCAATCTCGTCCTTCCAGAATTTCTGATACTGCTCGAGTTTGCCCTCGATCAACTGTTGCCGAATCATCGAAACAACGATGCGCGTGGTTTTGCGTAGTTTTTTTCGGAGATCGAGGGCCGCCCGAATGTTTGCCACCTGCCCTTCCCAGCGCGCCTGAATATCGGGCACTTCGCCCTTCCGCGGGGGGCGCACCTTTTGATAAGCCTCGGCATCCCCTGCGTCCATGGAAAATTCAATCAGGTCGATGCCGGCGGCAATCACCCGCTCCAGTTTTCCCCGCCCCAGAGGGGAGGGACCGAACATGGTCCCGTTGGTGTTCATCCAGATCCGGGCCCCTTGTTTTTTCGCAAACTCCACCATTTCGCACATCTGGGGATGCATCATCGGTTCCCCGCCCCCGGTACAGCGCAACCAGGATTGGTAGGGACCCGCCTCCACGGCAATTTTTTCCCACAACTTGACCGGCATGAGATCGCCGCCTTTTTCATGGTAAAATTTTCGCAAGTCGGAATTTCCGTCCGTATAAGGGCAATTCGGACAACCGAGGTTGCACGGATAAATGATCGAAAGAATAATCATCAGGGGAAATTCTTCCGCCCCGGGTCGCAACTCGAAACGGCTCTGCTTTTGAACGATGGAATGGGATGGATTCATTTTGCGGAGTGATCCGGCAGCACTCTTTATACCCGCTTTTTTGCTAGTGACCAGCCTCTTGGAATTTAAAACCCTCGAATCCTCTCTATCTAGCTAATGGCCATTGCCTTGCTGGCTTCCATCTCTCATTGGACCTCGGCTAGATTCATCATTTTCCTAAAAACCACTTCCGCAACCGCTTCGCCCAAGAGAGTTTTCGGTTCGGAAACCGTTCTACGCATAATAATAAAAAAGAATGTGGGACTGAAGGAATAGAAACCATGGTCGATGAAGTTGGACGCGGGCGAAGTATGGATGATTCGCCCTCCGGGCTTCACCATTCTTGTCAGATGCCTCATTGCATGAGGGGAATGAAGAACATGCTCCAGTGTCCCTCCCTCAAGAATCACATCCGCCACTCCGACCAGTTCCTTCGGTGTTTCCGACTGGTTCAGATCGAGCAGGATTTCCGCGCCCTCGAAGTCACTGGCATCCATCGCCCTGACCAAATCAAATCCAAGGCTCTCCAGTATACAAGCTGCATGAAGGCACCCTCCGAGGTATTGCCCGGGATTAGGAGAAGTCCTAGGCATGGTTCTCCGCAAAGAAATGCCTTTGTCTGAAGCTGTTTTCCACAGGGAGGAAAATTTTTATTTTAGAATCCAAAACACCACAGGTAACGACAGTCCCGGAGAACGGTCTTGCCTTTGCTTCTTCCGCAAGAATTTCAAGATGAAGAGCCGTCAGTCCCATAATTTAACCGCCATGAGATCTCGGCCTTTTTCATGGTAACATTTCCTCAGGTCGGAATTTCCATCCGTACAAGAGCAATTCGAACAACCGAGGTTGCACGGATAAATAATCGAAAGAATAATCATCAGGGGACATTCTTCCGCACCAAGGCTCAGATTAAAGGCGGACTGCATTTGAATGATGGATGGAACAGGGCTCGATGGATAATTAGTTACCATAAAGAAAAGCGAGATCTGTCGTCAATTATGTTTACTGACTTGGCTCTTTATATTTTGATTCATAGCAGGTTTTGTTTATTATCGCATTTAAATCTTGTATTGGTAATCCATCGACCAAAGAAAAAGAAATAATGAAGCGTGATCTTCGACGAATACTGTTGGAGTTGATTGTTTCCTTCAAAGCTAATAGGACGATTTATTTGTGAATAATCCCTTTAGTTTAATGGCACAGGAAAGGACAAAAATATTTTCTTTTTTTCTCGTCCACAGAAACCATGTGTACGTTACTTTACTTTTTTTGGCTCTTTTTGGTTTGCCACTTTTTGCTTCGCATTTGAATCATCCCTTCATTGGAACCATGATTCCCCGGGCCTTTAAAATTGTAGCGTCCGGCTTAACTCTCTTTTTTGTTCCTGGGTTGCTACTTATACCGTTGATCAAGCTCCGCTTTAGAAATCTATTTGAATTGATAGGCCTGTCTTTTGTGTGCTCCCTTGCATTTGCTACTATTTTACTTTTAGTCGGCATCGGCTTCAAGGCCTCTATGCAAAGCGTCGCTGTTGGCTTTATTTTTCTAGTCTTGGCTCTTTTTTCTTTTGTTTTAGTTAGTCATCCAAAACAAATAGATAATTTGTTTTCTGCCAAGGTTCTCTCAGATTCTCGAAAATATGATTTATTTCTCTTACTTCTAATTGTTATTTTAACTATTCCGGCATATCGATGGGGAACTGATATTTTTCTTAATAACGGAGAAATTCTTCTGCATTTGGCGTATACCGTAAATTATGCCACTACTGACCTATCTTTCATGAATTTAGGCTTTGCCAAAGACACCCCACTGCCGAATTTAATAAATCTCTGGGAAGCGCTTCTTGCCTTATGGGCCAATCTTGTTCATACCGACCCCTACGAGATTTTTTTCTTCTCCCGTTTTATAGCCACTCTGATCGGTTTAATTGGATTAATGTGGATGGTTCGTTGCATATTCCGTTCCCCTCAAAAGACTTTCTTCTTAAGCCTCGCCTCATTACTTCTTGTTGTTTCCTGGTTTTTCTTGATGTCCCCTAGCCCATGGGATTGGATTCGCACTCAACAAACTCGCGGGATCTTCTGTTTTTATCCGCTTGCCGGTCACTCCGATACTGCAATTGATGTTCTGATCCCTATTGGTTGCAGCTTTTTATTGTACAATCTTCGGTATCGACGGCCGATTGTTCATATTTTGTTTTTCATCTTCGTGGTTTCTACCTTTTTGTGGCATCCACGGGAGTTCTTTCAGTTCTGTCTTTATGCATTCTTAGGTTGGATGACATTTGTAGTACTTTTTTCTTCTCAGTTTGTTAGAATTACAAAAAGATTTTTGAGCATTTTCGTTTCACTAATATTAACTGCGGCACTCTTTTACTTGTTCAACCATTTCTTTGCAAATAGTGAGACTCACTCTTACGACGAGTTTTCCATAAAGAAAACTGCTTTGGTTGCCGCCTTTTCCCCGATTCATCTGCTTGGTTATTCCCATTTCTTTAATTTCCCCAATGATTGGATTCCTTTTCAGGTCGCCGCCACTGAGAATCCGAGATTTATTCAGAGTTTTCCTTGGTTAATATGTTCCGCCTTCTCGCTTATATTCATCTTCGCTGCGGCTGACTTTCGCTCAAAGGTTTTTGGGCTATTTTTTTTAGTTCTTTGGTTTTTCTGTTTAATCTGGAGCTCGGGAACCTTGCTTTGCATCGCATGTTCCTACAGCGAACTCATTATGACTTCTCCTAGGATTATATATTTCTTTGCATACCTCATTATCCCTTTAGGTTTTCTTCGTCTATTTGATTGGATCATTCATCTCAGATATCACACACCGGCTCGTTTCATGCTGATTCTTTGCCTTCCAGTATCTTTGCTTGGACTGTTCTTAGGATGGTTTTGGCCTCGCTTTTATAAGGTTCCTTATGAATCTCTATTTGTATACCTATCTTATATTATAGTTTGTTGTTATTTTCTGTTTCTTTTTAAGAAATCTCGCAGTTTTGTGCTGCTTAAGATTAAAAGCCATTTTCCTATTTACACCTTGGTTCTATTTGTTCTCTTCTTTTCAACGTTTAATTATTCTGGCTTATTTCAGGTATTTAAAGAGGCCCTGTCTAAGAAGAGTGTTATGTATTCATTAGAGGGCGCAAACAATCCATTCGGTTTTTCTTCAGACCTTATTTCCACTCTTAAATCTCTGCCTTCTCATCGGGCTTTTTTAGTTAATCCATCCGGTACCGACTCGGTGAATGTTTACGGTGCTTTTTATCTTTCCGTATTTCCTCACGGCATCTATCAGTCAATTAATAGAGACGTTAATATTTGTAAGCAGTTCATCGAGGGTACCCACGCTTTAAACAGGCTGTTTCAAGGAAAAGTTAGCGATACTGAAGCTCTTGAATGGCTTACTTCCCATAATGTCGATTTTGTTTTGTTTCGGGGTAAGGATTACGATCATGTACTCCCCTCAATATCAGCCTTAACTGTGCCTCCCTATTCAGTTGTTTTTTCTAATGCTCGTGATCGGGAAATGATTTGCTCTTTCAAAAAAGAAAAATAGGTTAGTGGATACGGTTGATCTTACCGTGGACCAGGATTCTGAATGAGCCACTTATTTTCCATTTATACCAGAAAAAAATTATATCTCGTACTGATGCAAATATAGAACCCGCTTTTGTCCCTTTGGCGGATCCTTTTTTTCGCGAGATAAAGTTTACCGGTATTTCCTTTATGGCCAACCCCGACCAATGAGCTTTTAGAAGAAGCTCGGGATTTGCAAATGAACTTGTCGCCTCCATTAATGTTTGTTGAATAAAACTCCTTCGATAAAAAACAATGTTCTGAAAATCTGAAAGAGGCACCTGGAAAAGCACGCGAATAAGGCAGTAATTTATGGTAGAAACGATTGCCTTCCAGATTGTGTCGGATCTTTTTGTCAGATGATTTATGCTGAAGAGTTTTAGTATTCCTTCCAAGATTTGCATGGGAAGTCCCTTGGCATCCACAGGCTTTCTTCGCACTCCCGCCAAAACATCGTAACTCTTCAGGTATTTCAGATTAGCCCTGATCGTTCTTATGTCGTAACTCCAGTCTACCGTTTGCCAAAATACGATTTGCTTGCTCGCAGCTTTGATTGCTCGTCGACAAGAGTAACCCACATTTCGGTTTTTCGAGTTTCTTAGTACTCGCAAGCGTTCAAAGTCTTTTTTTAATGCAGTAAGTTTTTTTGTAGTTTTATCCGTGGAGCCATCGTCAACAATAACTATCTCATAGTCGGTTACGGTTTTCTTTAGCAGGCGGTCGGCTTTTTTAACAAATTCATCAACCAGATCTTCTTCATTATACGCCCACGATACCAGTGATAGCGAATACTCTGATGACGCTGATTTGCTCATTTATAAGTTCTGGTTTTAGGTCTTTCAGCACAACGCCGATAGATATTTAATGTTTACAAGTCTGTTTTAATTACCACCGATTCCCGATTATTAAAGATTATTTTTGTGTTAGTCATTTCTTAGTGTGACCATATCAGTTCAGTTTATAAGCTCAGTCAATTAGTTGAATAAGTTGCTTTTTGCTACGCAAGGTTTATGGAGTCTCTCTTTGGATAGTCCTTCACTGGTCGGGTATTTAGATTTGTAATAATCCGAGGATCCCTTCGCCAGCTGAAGACCTCTGGCGGATCATTTTGATGAATCGCCTTTTGCTCTACTTTTATAGGATAATCCCTGATTTTAAACTGAATATCGTCCTTGGGTATTTATTGGGATTGGGAGAAAGTTTTGGACTTGTTGATGGCATTGATTTCCAGGGCTTATTTCCCAATTTTTTTTACAACCTCGTCTGCCGTTATTCGAATTCCTTCTGTCGACCAGTGGCTATCCTCCTTCTGCCAGAAGACGCTCAAATCTGCACCATCCGGGTGTTTGTCATCCGGTAAGAACCCCGCTACTTGGCAACCCGCTTTTTCCAGATCCCGGATCATGGAATCGGCTTCGCGAACGGTATCGGGCAGCACGACAATGATAAAGCGAATCCCTTTTTCTTCAGACCGCCTTGTGTGGTCCACAAGAATCTCATGCGAGCTCGCACTCCGAAATCCCTTCACATCGATTCCCCTTTCTATTCCACCACCCGATAGCCCCCAGCATAGCAGATCCACCAAGACCTTGAGATGTGGGACCTCCGTTTGCTCCTTCAAGTTGATCGGGCCGCACGAAAAGAAACTTCGGAGCCGATTCCATCCGGCCAATTTGGTCATGTGATCCAGTTTCTTCGTCCATCCGATAAGATTTTTCCTTCCCGGATCCGTCCCCGAGTTGCCGCACTGGTTTAGGCTCGGGAGATTTCCCCTCTTGAGCTCATAAACGATCCATGCGGGCGGCGTTTGCTGACAGATCGGATGACTCCACGGCTCGATATATTCATACCCGAGATTCACCCATAGGAATCCTGTTTTTTCGGTTAAGACCTCGGAAAGCATCTGTTCCTGGCTGAGACTGCACCCTAAAGCGTTGGAATCCCCGACGACGACACCATATTTTTCTCCGGGAACCGGGAGTCTCCGGTTTCTTTGCCCATACGAATCTGTGACCCAATGGTTATGCCTTGTCTTCGGTGCCTTGGTTCTTTGATCCGTTGTCTCCCAAATCATCCGATCCATGTTCGGGTAGAAGGGACCGGGCATTGAATTTTGCAGCAAGTTGACCTTCACCCCTTCCCAAGCCCGAAAAGTAAACTGGGTAAGAGGCAGGCGGGTGGCCTCAAAGACCCCCAACAAAAGCAGTGGAGAAAAGATTGCCGCGACAGCCCAGATTTTATGTTTCATCAGAATTGAAAATAAATAAAACCGCTGTTCCCAAACCGTCCGAACAGCAGAATCCCATAGACTGCCAACGCGTAGACCCCCCACCTCTGGAGGCGGGTCCACTTCATGATATCCAGCGATTCACTCTTTTCTGATCGGGCTTCCATCCAGAGAATGAGTGCCGCCATCAAAGTGCCCGCGACTATTCCTCCATCGCAGTTGATACCGCGCAATGAAAGGATTGTTTTGGGTTGAGTCATAGTTTTGAGCCATCCCCCCGCTTGGGCTAGGGAACTTGCACGGAAGAACAGCCAAAGAATCCCGGCCAGCTGGAAAACCGCCAGTCGCCGAATCCAAACTGGCAGTTGGCGTAACCGTTGCCCCAACGGCCGATCCCGCAAAGCGCCCTCCAGTAGATAAAGTCCGGCGTGCCCCGCTCCCCAGATGAGAAACGTTAGACCAGCACCGTGCCACAATCCGCTTAAGACAAACACTGCGGCGATATTCAGGGCCCAGCGAGATCCCTCCACCCGGTTGCCGCCCAGCGGAAAATAGACATAATCTCGAAACCAGGTGGTGAGGGAAATGTGCCATCTCCTCCAAAAATCGCGGATCGAGGTTGCCATGTAGGGCCTACGGAAATTGTCCATCAAATTGACCCCAAACAACCGGGCGGACCCGATAGCGATCGTGGAGTAGGCGTTGAAATCAAAGTAAATCTGCAAACCAAAACCACCCATCAGGATAATCCCCTGCAGAAATCGGGGGCTCTTCATAAGAGCAATCTGATCTACCAGCGCCGCCAGATTGTCCGCCACCACCAGCTTCATAAACAGTCCCCACAGGATTAGGCGGAATCCCTCGGCCAAATCCTCTTCCCGCAACCTCGCCGGCATGTTCTTCAGTTGTCCCAGAAGATGACCCACCCTCTCGATCGGACCCGCCACCAGTTGGGGAAAAAAGGCGTGATAAGTGGAATACCAACCGAGGTGCTTTTCCGCGGGCTGTTGCCCCCGATACACATCGATCACGTAGCTAAGCGCCTGAAAAGTGTAAAAGGATATCCCGACCGGGAGAAGCACCTCGAAAAATGGAAGAGGATTGGTAAGCCCAAACCATCCGAAAACCTGCCCCGTCTCTTCGCGGAAAAAGTTCCAGTACTTGAAGCTCGCCAGCATCGCCAGATTCAGCCCCACACCAAAGACCAGCCCTGTTTTTCGTAACCACACCGGTCTCCCGGGGGCCACCCAAAGGGCGCCCAAGTAGCTGAACACGGTGCTGGCCAGCATGAGAAGGGAGTACTTGATGTTCCAACAGCCGTAAAAATAGTAGCTGGCGGCCAAAAAAAGAATCCACCGCTGCTTGACCGGAGTCCATCGATAGGCCGGCAACAGAAGCAGAAGAAATGTCAGGTATCCCAACGAGGCAAAGGTCATCGGTTTTTACCCTTTATAATTCTCCACCCTTTGGACTTCAGCATTTTTTCCACCCACCGCCGGGTTTTCTCGGCCAACGGAACAAGCACTCCACGTCCTTGTCCCATCCCAGGCCGAACAATCGGAACGCCGAGGTGTTTCCGACCATGCCGCGCCCGATCCTCATCCAAAAAGGTCTCGACACGTCCCCGAGTGATTCCATGAATCCACGCCGCCCCCAAGGAAGAGCCAAAGACCACCAGCTTTTCCTTTTTGGCTTCCCGTTGTGCCTCATCCGACATCCGTTTCAGCAGACCGAGATTTTTTTCCGCCCATTTCCTTCCCCCGGGTTTCCCGGATCTGCACCCCCCCGCTTTTTGTTTCACGCCCCATTCCCCCAGAAGGGTGAGTTCACGCGCCACCACATCGTGTCGGACGGATTTCACCCGAATTCCCGCCCTCTCCGCCACCCGTCTCAGGGAACTCCGGCTGAAGTGGGACGCGTGATCCGCCACCGGGAGAATAAAGGGATTCCTTTCCGCATCGGGCACCTGAATCAGCAACCGTGCCCCTGGACGAGCCAAGGGACGGAGACCCTTCAGATATTCCGAAGGTGCCGCCATGTGCTCCAGCACGTGCACCAGTGAAATTAGGTCGAAACTTGCTGCCGGAGGAGTGCTTCGGCTGTCATAGAGCTTGCGGAAACCACGGATTTTCCTGAGGGCTTTTTCATTCCGCCGATCAAACTCGGTTCCGGAAAGCCCCCATCGGGAGAACTCACTCCGCAAAGCTCGTAAAAAACCCCCGTTCCCACACCCGACATCCAGCACCTCCCCTCGCAGCGGCAACCGGGCCTGTCGCTTGAGCCAATCCACGATCTTTTTTGATCGGGGCATCCCCTGCCCCCCACTGAACACGGCTTGCTCGGCCCCGCCGGATTGCCGGTAGATATGATACGTCGAATAGATTTTGCGGCACTCCCCTCTCCAAGAAGACGAAAGGATCGCCTGGACCAGATCGCAAGCCGAACAGACTCCCATCCTTCCCCCGTAGGGCCAGGGCCGGCAATCGGAAGTCACGCGGGCCAATTTCCGAAAAAGGGGAAGCTCCCGCAGGGTTCCTCCACAGTTATGGCATTTTGTTTTTTTCATGCGTTCCACCATGCATTTCTATCCACACCCCCCAAGATGGCTTCGTATTCTTTCGAGGGGAAGACGGGATATGGGGCCCACTCTTCCAGCGTACTGTTTTTCTCCAGAATGCTGATCCGCGAATCCGGATATCCGAGGAAATTTCCCCATTTCCGGGCCAGTTCAACATAGGTCATGCTCTGAGGAGTCTGCCAGACCATCGCCGAGGCCGGTCGCTGTTGGGACGCGACCAAATGCCAGCACCCTTCCGCTATGGCCTCGGGCGAAACAGGGGAAATCCGGACAGAGGCGAAGGCTTCGATCGGGGCTCCCTGAGCCAACGATTCTTTCCAGCCTTGCAAAACCGGCAGGCGGGGATGCACCACTTTTCCCAGCCGGATCCAAACGGTTCCAGCCAGCTGGACCAACTGTCTTCTCAGTTCCTCTTTTTGTTTCGCATACTCCCCCGCTTCGGGCAAAAGATCGGTTCCAAAAAATACCACCCTCGCACCCCGTGATAAAAAGTGCCGGGCCAGCCGCACACCCCCCCCCACATTGATTTCTCGGGAGAGGTGGGGCTGCTTTTCACATTCCGCACGCGCGGTCATCCCCGCACAGACAAAAACCCAATCCAGAACGCCCGGCACCTTCCAACAGCCCGGATCGCGGGACAGGTCCAGATGCCAAGGGCCTGGATTCCGCCCGGCCCGAAACGTCACGATTCCGCCTAGTGAAAACGATTTCTCCAAGGCCTGGGCGAGGGTTCCTCCTCCCACCACCAGCACCCGTGGTTTTTGCTGGAAGCTTTTCATTGGATCAAATTCACTTTTTCAAGGGAGTCACAAACAGCCTGAAGCCGTTGCTTGCGCAGTTCCATCTGGGCCTCTTCTCCCAAGGAAAATCCCCTCCGGGTTTTCCCGGCGGGAAGAAATTCATTCAGCATGATACAAATCCATTTCATCCGATACACTGGCCACAGGCTGGTCGCACGATCCGCCACTTCCGCATCCTGGGGGAACAGTTCCGCCAAAAGAGCCGCGACCCCGGGAAAATCGGAGGCAGGCGCAGGAATACGGGGCTGGCAAAAAAAGTCTGCCGCCATTTTCGCGGGGTCGTCCCACCCAGCATATTCAAAGTCAAAAAACCGCAGATGGCCATCCCCACCCAAGAGGGAATTATGAAATCCAAAATCGGAAGGAGAAATGCAGGCCGTCGCCCGATGCGTTCCCCGGCCTTTTTCAGGCCACTCCCGGTTGGTAATTTTCAAGATACGCTCCCAAGCGGGAATCACCTTCTCCTGAACAAGATGGCGAGCCTCCTGCGCCTCAGAATCTGTCCCGGAAATTTGCTGAAGCCGGTCAATTCTGCGGCTCACCAGGTTTAGGTGTTCATAAACGGTCCAAGCCGCTTCCGCCGCGGCGGGAAGTTCAGATGGGGCAGGGAGAGGAGCCTGATTCAATGCGGCAAAAAACTCCAAAGCCTCCTGAATCCTGGCCCCCGTCACTTCCGGATCTGTCAGTTTTCGGCCTTCCACCCAGAAAAAGAGTCCCGCCTCGCCTTCTGGATCCCAAGCCTGCACTTGGGGAACTTTTCCCGGCGCCTTGTGTTGGGCATGGGTGTAAAAAGCTTTTTCGGAAGCAAAGCGATCCCGCGAATCCTCGGGGGAACGGAAATACTCTTTGAGGAGATATTTTCCCTGGAGCGTCTTCACCTCCCAAACTCGGTTATTGGCTCCTCCAGAAACGGATCGGATCTCTTTGGGAGATTCCGTCAAAAGCCGGGACAATACCTGCTCGGAGGGCTTTTGTTCCTCTTTCCCCTTCATTCGATTCCTGCCTCCAGAAGGGCCTGCAGTTCGTTCCAATGCCGAACCCGCTTTGGAAGGATCCCTTTTTCAGGATGGCCTGAAGGATCGAATAAAAGGGGTTGGCAATCCGTAGGAAATGCGGGGTGAGCTAGAATCTCTGGTAGGTCATCCACAAAGAAGTTGCACTCACAGTTAGCGATTCTCGCCAGTTTGGCCTCCTTGGTTTCCTCGAAATAGGCTTCCTTGATCTTCTCCCCCAGCCACCCGGAGGCTTCCAAGAATTGTCGGGCGGCCTGATGAAGGTCGTGTGCCGGACCGGCTAGCGGATGTTTTGTGCGGTGGCTGACAACCACCACCTTCCATCCGTCTTTCGTCAACTGCTCCAGACAGGACGAGAATCCCGGATAGGCCTCTGCACCAGCAAGACCGGGGCCGTAGACCTCCCCCTGGATTCGGGTAAAAACATCCGCTTCCCCTTTTCGGTGAAAATGGTCCCTGAGCATGTTTTTTGAGGACTGACCGGGCACGATGTCTGCCCTGTGTTTCTCCACCAAACGACGGTAAACCTTTTCGTAGGAAACGATCGTGTTGTCAAAATCCAGGCCGATGGTTCTGCCGCCGGGGGAGGTCATTCAAAATAAATAAAGCTGTGATCCCCCGAATAGCCCGTCTTTTGGAACCACCACTCCCACCCTTGGGGGGTGTAAAAGCTTTCACAGGTAAACTGCCAATAGAGCAGATTCGCCTTCTCCTTCTCGTTCCTCCACGACTCAACACAGAGGTATTTGTTTTTCCCTCCAACCCTCTCGATTTCCCGGAGAGCGGGGTCCAGATCGAAACATTCCAAGTTGTGGAGCGTGTTGATCGAGATCACGAGGTCAAACTCACGATCCTGAAAAGGAAGTTTTTTGGCATGCCCTTCGTGAATCCGCTTCTGAACTTCAGGCTTGGCATTTTTTTTCGCATAACCGGAGACATCCAGGCCGGTCACTTCCAGGCCTGGGACCGATTCCATCAGGTCGTAGATTAAAAACCCTTTACCGCAGCCGACATCCAGCACCTTTTGTCCGGCTTTCAGCTGGTAATGCTGCGCCATGGCATCGGCCACCTTGCGCCAGCGCCCGTCGTACTTCATCCCTCCGTACCCGGTTCGGCGGTCTCCATCCCAATAATCCTTGTCCCACTTTTTGGCTAAGCCGGCCGCCTTGGCCTTGGGAAATTCTGGGTCGTTTACCCGGGCCAAATAATCCCTTGGGGTCGATTTGTGGATCAGAGAAATAAAATCCAGATAGGCCATAGTCAGGGCTTAATGAAGTAACGAACCGTCCCGTCGGCCAGACAACGGAAGGGACGAAGTTTCTGCTTTTCCAGATATTCCGTGACGGCCTGCCTGGCTCCGGCCAAGCACCAGTCATCGATAATCAGAAACCCGCCGGAGACCAGTTTCGGATACAAATGCTCCAGACAAACCTGCGTCGAAGCGTAAAGATCCCCATCCAAACGAAGAATCGAGATGGCGTCGATATTCCGTACCGCCGGGGGAACGGTTTCCTGAAACCAGCCCTCATAAATGGCAACTTTCTCTTTCGGATAAGAGCAGATATCAAAAAGAACTTTTTCCAAATCCTGCCTCGGAGCCTCCAGCGCCTTAATTCCGCGGAGCCTCCCCAACGCCTCTGCCTCCGGGAGCTTCATGTCATTCACAATCCAATCAATGGGATCGTGTTTCCTATCGGGTTCTGGAATTCCCTGAAAGCTGTCGAAGAGATGCATCTTACGGACAGAACCGGAGACAGACAGCGCGGCCAAGGCCATTACTCCGGCCGCCCCTCCCCGCCATGTCCCCGCTTCGACGAGATCCCCTGGAATATTTTGTTGGTGCACATGGCGCGTGATTTCCACCAGGCTCATTAATCCGTCGTAGGTCACCATCGTATAAGGAAGCAGGGGTTGAATGACTTTTTTCCATTGAATTTCGTCCTCGTAACCGCGCTCCAATATCTTGAACTGCCCCGGAGTTAAGTTGCCTGGGAAAATCAGGTTGCATTGAAAAATTGCCCCCTGCCGCAGCATTTTGCGATAGAGCACACCATCTTCCTTGTTTTGCCGGACATCGGCTAAACATTGTCGCGCGATTTTCCGCAGGTTTTTTTTCAGCCAACGGCGTGGCTGCCGGGTCATCCAGCCTAGATGCCCCGCCAGTTTACTGCGCTTCTTAAAGGGTTTTTTCATTAAACTCTATCCTATCTGGGAAGTGAGGTTGGGTCGACCCCGCCCCACGCCTCCCGTGTTTTTCGACACACTCCTACCGCATCCAGCTGGAAATATTTTCTCGCCTCTTCCTGATCCGTTGTGCGGTGCAAAAACTCATCTGCGCTTCCCAAGCGCACCAAGGGGGGAGTCTTCGGCTTGTCCGCTTTCCACTCCGCCAATGCCGCCCCCAACCCGCCGAGCCGACTGTGTTCCTCCACGCTGACCACCAGCCGATGCTCCTGAAAGATTTTATTCCACTCACTGTCTGCAAAAGGTTTCAGATAGGGCTGGGAAAAAACCGAAGCCGAGATGCCCTCTTTTTCCAATTGTTCCGCGGCCAAAACAACCTCGGGCAAAATAGTTCCGCACGCTACCAAAGCAACATTCCTCCCAGACCGAAGGCGCAGAGGTTCCCCAGGGCTCGCTTGAAGTGGAGCCGGATGGATTTGTGGTTCCCCTTTTTTTCCGATGCGAATATAGCTCGGAGAAGAGGACTCGAGAGAGTGACTCAAAATCATCTCCAGTTCTCGGGTATCACCGGGTGCGGCCACATTCATCCCCGGAATCAGACGCAACATTCCCAATTCCTCACAAGAGTGGTGGGTTCCCCCGAGAGAAGCGTACGAAAGACCGCCCCCTGTCCCTACCAAAATCACCGGAAGATGGTGATACCCCAAATCGACCCGGATCTGCTCCATCGCACGGTACGTGAGGAAAGGCGCAATGGTGTAACAGACCGGTCTCAGTCCCTGCATGGCCATTCCCGCCGCCACTCCGACCATGTTGGCCTCGGCCACCCCACAGTTGTAAAACCGCCCCGGACAACTCTCCTTGAATTTATCAAAAAGCCGGTTTCCGATATCCCCGCTCAAAAGAACGATTCTTTCGTCTTTTTGCGCCCACTCCGTGATTCGTTTAGCAAAATAATTTCTCATGGAACAAAATGGAAAATGGAGAATGGAAAATGGGGAATGGGAATCATGGGGCGTTTTTCTTGGTCTTTCTGATAATGGTGGTGAAAATGGCGATCAGCTCCCTTGTTTCCAAGACTTTCGCTGTCCAAAAGTTCCAGCCAGTAACCCGTCTCGGAAAGCTCCTTGAGACAATCCCCCATCTTGGCTATGAATTCGGCTCGGCTCCGACCTTGGTCGGCTTCGCGATAATTCGCACCAACCGATGTTCCGCTGCGAAGAAGCTGCTTGCCTAGGACCTGTGACACCGTCGCGTTGGGGAGGGTTGCGTAAAACGCAACAATCTTCCGGGCGTAGAAAAGCGTTCGGGATAGAAGGTCTTTTTCCATTCTTCATTCTCCATTCTCCATTTTCCCTAGAAGTTCTTGTTTCGCCTTGGCAACTTCCTCCGCTGTGGGAATCCGGTAGTGCCAGTTGTTGTCATTCTCCATGAATGAGACGCCTTTGCCTTTGACTGTATGAGCCACCCAAGCGGTGGGTCGCCCCTCCGAATCCGGAGACTCGCTCATGGCCTGAGCCACCGCCTGAACATCGTGACCATCGATCTCCCGCGCCCTCCAGCCAAACGCCTTCCACTTGTCGACAAAAGGATCCATGGCCATCACCTCCGGACTCCTCCCAGTGGCTTGCCACTTGTTGTAGTCGACCCAAACCGTCAATTGGGAAAGCCGTTGGGCCGGAGCAAACATGGCCGCTTCCCAAACCGAGCCCTCCTGACACTCCCCATCGCTCATCAACACCACCACCTTGGCGGATTTTTTTTGTAATCGCGCCCCTAGGGCCAGTCCAACTCCGACGGGCAGTCCATGCCCCAGGGATCCGGTGGCCAATTCTACGCCCGGCGCACAACCGGGGGCAGGCTGCTCTGCCAACTCAGCTCCCTCCTGAGCAAACCGATCCAGCCATTCCAGAGGAAAATATCCTCGTTTCGCGAGGGTCGCATACAAACCGATCGCCGCGTGGCCTTTACTCAAAATAAAACGATCGCGATCCGGATCTTTTGCCTTCGCAGGATCCGGCGAGTTTTTTCTAAAAAAGTATGCCGTTAAAAGATCGACGCATGATAGGGCCGAGGCCAGATGGGGGGCCTCGGCAGCATGGGACATCTGGATGATGCGGTATCGCAATTCCCTGGCTACGGCCGCCAAGTCGGTGCTCATACTGGCCGGACCATGATGTGAATCGGCTCTCCCGAGCGCATCCACTGAATGCCCTGATTGATCTCGGCTAAAGTGCAACGGTGGGTAACCCAATCTTTCGTGGAAATTTTTCGGTCAGCAAGAATCCGCAAATACTTAGAAATTTCCCGGTGAGGCTGACTGGACCCTCCCTCCGATCCGGTCAGCACTCTCCCCAAGTGGAGTGGCAACGTGTTGATCGAAAGCTTCCGGTCGTGGCGCATCACCCCGATTCCAATACAACGTCCCTTCGGCCCGCATAGCTCGTAGGCTTGTTCGAGGACAGCTGGTTGCCCGGTTCCATCAATCACCACATCCGCGGGATGACCGAGAAAAGCCCGGACTTTCTCCGACCAGGCGGGATCCCGGGCTGAAAAGGTCTCGGTCGCTCCCAATTTTTTTGCCAGCGCCAACTTGGAGTCGTGCAGATCCACGGCAATGACCGGATGGGCTCCGGCCAAAACGGCTCCCAGCACCGCCCCCGACCCGATACCGCCGCAACCAATGATCACCACCGCTTCCCCAATTTTGACCCGGGCCTCATGATGAATGACCCCAAAACCCGTCGTCAGCGTGTCGGCCAGCAAAGCTCCAAGTTCCGGATCCGTGTCTTGAGGGACGCGTGTAAGCCGGTTGCTGGAAATGACAGCAATTTCCTGAAACGTAGTGATTGGCCCAGCATTGCAGTCCGCTCCCTTCCAGCGATACCGAGTTCCCCCCGCATCCACTCCTTCTCCAGGTCGCCAATGTGCCACGGCTCGGTCTCCAGTCTTCAAATGCTTGATGCCCTGTCCTAATTCTAAAATCTCCACCGTCGCCTCATGCCCGATGAGATGGGGCAGATAGCGGTCGGGACCTTTCGCCGCATCAATCTCCCCGATCTGCGAACCGCAAATCCGGGTCGTTAGAATTCGGACAAGCGCTTGCCCGTATCCCAACCCGGGGATTTCCACCTCATCGACGATGAGGTCGGCCCCGGTCTGATGGAGAATGGCGGCGCGGGTCTTCACAATTTTCCAGCAGCGGCCAGACCCTTCATCGTGCGAATGTTGTACCAGTCCTCCTGATCCTTCAGCTTCCCGGCTTGGAAAGCCTCCATCACCTCTCGGATTCCGTCCTTCACCCCGAACTTTGGGCTGAACCCCGTAGCGAGCAATTTTTTCGAGGACAGCCGGTAGGACCGGGGATCATTCGACTCGGTCACAACGATCTCCGCCGGAATTTTAGCTTGCGCCATTTGGGCAATTTCCAGAATAGAGATGTTATCAAATCCAGCATTGTAGATCCCGGTCAACTCCGGCTTGGCGAGAAAATGCTCGTAGACCCGGATCATGTCCTGGAGATGGATGTTTGGGCGCGTCTGATTTCCTCCAAACACCGTGATCTTGCCCTTAGTCAGCGCTTGCATCGTGAGCATGTTGACGGACAAATCCAACCGCATGCGGGGGGAGTATCCACAAATGGTGGCTGGGCGGATGATGGTGGTGCGTATTTTGTCCGAATAACTTAACAAGACCCTCTCGCTGACCATTTTCGTTTTGTTGTAATCCGAAATGGGCACAAGAGACAACTCCTCGGTCACTTCCGGCTCCTCTTTCACCCCGTAAACACTCCCCGAACTCGCGTAGACAAACTGCTTCACTCCGTGGCGGATGGCTTTTTCCACCAAAAACATGGTGGCCAAGGTGTTCACCTCCCAGTTGAGCTTGGAATTCAGATCCGCACAGGGATCGTTCGCCACATTGGCGAGATGCAAAACTGCATCGATTCCATTAAAGGGAATGCTGTCGACTTCCCGAATGTCGGCCTGGATGACCTTGAGGCCCTTGGCCGGCTTCAGATAATTGCCGAACCACTGCACGTCGACCACCGTCAGCTCATGGCCCATCTCGATCAATCGTTGGGCCAACGGGGTTCCGACATATCCGCATCCACCAGTCAGTAGTATCTTCATTTTTTCTCCTTGGTTAGAATGTCAACAGACTCATTCCACTTTTCAAAAGATCGCTTTTTTTCACGGGCTCGGCATTGCCCGGAACCCGCACCGCCTGGGCTCCTGCCAGTTGCCCGAGAAAGGTAGCCGCTTCAATCGGCAGTCCTTCCGCCGCAGCCAAGGTCGCCAGTGCGCAAAACGCATCGCCGGCTCCTACCGTATCCACAATATTGCGCTCAAACGGGGCGCAGTAACACGTTTCACGCGGGGTCAGCCCGATAGTTTCCCTTCCGCCTCGTGTCAGCCAGGCATAGCGGCTTTTGAGGGTGCGGCGGAGATCTCCGAGAGCCTCGGCGAAATTAAATTGCCTCCGGCCGACGGCCAGGGTGATTTCCATCTGATCGAGGGAAAAAGAATCCGCCCGCCGATAGCGGCGATTGATGATGTTGAACCCGTGGTTGTTGCTATTGGTTTGGCAATTCACGGCCAAAAACTTTGCCTGTTTTTCGATCATCCTCCGCACCGGAGAAGTCATCAGCCCGTGGCCGAAATCCATCACGAGCACGACGTCGGCCCATCGGACCAACTTACGGAGTCGTGCGAGAAACTTTTTCTCCGTCTTGGCATCCAGCGGTTCGTTTCGGATGAAATTCAGAGAAAAGAGCTTGGAAAGTTCCTTGCCCTCCGCCTTAGGCTCGACGAACCGCTGTTTCACGATGGTCACACCATCTTTTTGCCGGATGAGCCCACTCAGGCACTTTCGATAAGGCTGAAGCAGTTTCCCCAGCCAAGGTTCATCACCCGTCACCGTCGCTAAACGCACATGCGGGGTGAACTCCCGGAGATGCCGCACCACAGCCAGCGCGCCCCCCCCGTGCGTTTCCTCCCCCAAATGACGGGCGGACAGAATCCGATTCTTCGAAGTCAACCCCTGAACGTCGACCGTGGAATAGCGGTCAAAAATAATCTCCCCGATGACCAGAACTTTTTTTCGGGCGAATGCATCCACGCTCGCCCGCAAGGCCCGCGGATCAAATCGTCCAGCCAACTGCCGGCAAAAGTCCTTCACCTTTGGCTCCTGCGTTTCGAAATAGTTGTTCAGCAGCCGCGTTGAACTAAAGACCACCGATCCCACATAGCGAACCCGCCCCCCCAGTCTTTCTACCGTTGCGACGTCCTGCCGGATGTTCCCGGTGACATCGTTTGACGAGTCCTGATATTCCAGCCCCTTGCAATAGACGTGGGGCCGGACGAGCTCGATAGCCTCCACCGCTGCGGGATGGGGAACAACGACGACATAATCGATCGATTCCAACGCCGCCAAAGCCTTGGAGCGAAGGGCGTCATTAAAAAACGGCCGGCCGGGGCCTTTGTTGACGTGGGCGGCGGCGGTCAGGGTGACCACCAAAACATCCCCCAGCTTCTTCGCCTCCTCGAAATGAATCACGTGCCCGGGATGAACCAGATCAAACGTCCCGTGGCACTGCACGATGGTTTTTCCTTTTTTGCGGAGAGCGGCAAAAACTGCCGGGGCCCTGTGGTAGCTGAGTATTTTGTGGCTCATGGTTTGTGGATGTAATGATCGGGAAGGGTGCGAAGCGTGGCCAGATTTTGGTCGATCCACCGGATGACCGAATCCACTCCGGCCTCAAGATCGACGGCCGGAGCCCATGAAAGCTCCTGCTTCGCGCGGGTGGAGTCGAGCAGATAGGCCGCGTCCTTGCCTGGACGATCCTCCGTCACCTCTGCCAGTTTTTCAAATGAAGATCCGGTTTTCTGGGCGATCATCGCCACCAAATCCCGGATGGCGATGAACCGGTCCGTGGAAAGATGGTACACCTGCCCGGATTGCCCCCGGTCCAAAATGGCCAAACTGGCGGCCGCCACGTCCTTCCCGTGGATAAACGCCCGCGTGGAATGCCCGCCTCCGTGGAGGGGAAGCTTCTTTTGGAGCCGGGAAAAAAGCGCCGCCCTGGGGACAATGCGATAGAGCTGCTGCCCCGGCCCATAGACGTTGGCCGCCCGGGTAAACACCACGGGGAAGTTGTAGCGCTTAAAAAAAGTCATTAAATGCAGATCACAAGCCGCCCGGGAGGCCGCATAGGGCGTGCTGGGATTAAAGGGCGCATCCTCCCTCACCACGCCGGAACAGCTCCCATAAACTTCTGGGGTGGTCACATGCAGATATTTTTTCAGCCCATCCCATTTGCGGAGCTCCTCGTGGAGTCGGACATTCGCCACCACATTGGTCTGGTACCAATGCACGGGAGTCAGCCAACTTTCCGCCACCATGCTCTGGGCTGCAAAGTTCGCCACCCAAGCGAGATTTTGTTCCCGGGCCAAGCGGCCGATCTCCTCCGCCTTTTCATTCAGATCCATTCGCAAAAAAGAAAACTTCTTAAGCCGTTCGGCCGGACCCCAGTGGTAAGGCAGGAAAACGGGATTCAATTCATCCGAGCGGCTTACCCCGACGACCTCATGTCCTTCGGACAGGGCATGATCAATGAATGCCGCCCCCGTGTAGGAGTTGCTCCCGATGACCAGAATCTTCGGACGGCTCATCGGAGGTGTTTGAAGAGAAGATGGCCCACTATCATGTGCAGATCCTCCACCGCCTGCATGTCGTGAATGGGGAAATGAAGGGGCATATCGGCCAGGGCTTTTGCACCACCGCCGTCGTACCCCAGAAGAGCCACCGAAGTGACCCCCAGCTTTTTGGCCACTTTCAGCGCCTGGATTATGTTGGGGGAGTTCCCGCTGCCCGAAAAAACCAGCAAAAGATCCCCGGACTCGGCCAGCGCCTCCAACTGATGTGAAAAAACATTTTCAAATCCAATGTCGTTGCCCAGGCAGGTCAAAACAGACGGGTTGGCCGCCAGGGAATGCACCCGAAATGCCCCACGGCCCTGTTGATTCACCCCGTAAATAAGATCAGTGGCCAAATGGTTGGCATTCGCCGCACTCCCCCCGTTCCCAGCCAAAAAAAGATTTTTCTTATTCTGCCTTAATTTTTCAAAATATTCGCAAGCCTTGGGCCAGGCAGGATCCTTCGCCAGAACTTGGAAGCCCTGAAGAAGCAGTTCTTGGTATTTTTGCAGCAGTGTTACAGGGTTCAAACGGCTCGCCTTTAAGGAGTTACTATGGCTAAAATATCGACTCTTTGAAAGAACTTAAAAAGATATGGGCCTTTGGGATTCCCCACCTGAAGCCATACCGGTTTCGGTTTGTTCTTGGGGTCGCGCTCAGCATGTTCTTTGGGCTTTCGAGCGGCCTTTTCGTCTTGGCCGTCAATGCCCTCTTCAACCGCCTTGCACCCCCTGCCGCTGTCTTGGCGATTCAGTCCAAATCAACGACCACCCCCGCCCAAACAGAAGCTCCTCAGGGGGAATCGTTTTCTAAGAGAATAAAAGCCGCCGTGGCCCTAAAGCCAATCGGATGACTGACGGTTCTCTGTTTTCGGTTAATGAAACTT
>Ga0247839_1001666_pt1 | contig 35647 bp, 22 predicted proteins | sample LaCruzMarch2015__6_FD_192405 | JGI IMG/M metagenome (GOLD analysis project Ga0247839, IMG submission 192405) | Freshwater microbial communities from meromictic Lake La Cruz, Castile-La Mancha, Spain - LaCruzMarch2015_16m | ecosystem: Environmental > Aquatic > Freshwater > Lake | place: Spain... | reverse complement strand
GCTTTCACGCAGGGTCTGCTTTAAGTGGTGGGCTACGGTCACCAATAACTGGTCGCCAACGGCGTGTCCGTGGGCATCATTGATGGCCTTGAAGCCATCCAGGTCAAGATAGACCACCGCCAGGCCCTGCCCCCGTCGCCGGGCCTGCGCCATGGCCAGGTGCAGACGGTCGGCCAGCAGCAGGCGGTTGGGCAGCCCGGTCAGCGCGTCAAAATGGGCGAGGTGTTCAAAGCGCGCTTCGCTGTCCCGCAGGGCGCGCTCGGCCGCGCGGCGTTCGGTGACGTTCTGGGTCGTTCCGACGATGCGTTGCGGCACGCCGTCGTCGTCACGGATCAGCTTGCCCAGGGAATGCATCCAGTGGAGGCTGCCATCGGGCCAGACGACCCGGTAGGTATTGTCGAAATCGGTCCCTTCATCCACCGTGCGACGGAAGACCGCCATGCCCTGCTCGCGGTCGTCGGGGTGGACGCGGGCTTGCACGTCCTCGATCATTCCCCCGAAATCGGCGCGAGGAATGCCGAACAAGGCCCCGTGTTCCCCCGCCCAGGCCACCCGGCCGGTGGCGATCTCCCAGTCCCAGATCCCCATCACGGCCGCATGCAGGGCCATGTCCAGTTGTTGCTTGCCGGCCCGCAGCGCCGCTTCGGTCCGCTTTTCTTCGGTGATGTCCCAATTCACCCCGACCAGTTTGTACGGGGTGCCGCCCGCATCCCGGATCACGCGACCGGAGGAGGCGATCATGTGCCAGGTGTCGTCCGGCCAACGCACCCGGAACGCTCGTTTGAAGCTCTGTTCGTGATGCAAGATCTGCTCGATGCCGGCCCGCGCCAGATCCTCCGGGTGGACCCGCTCTGCCCAGTCGGCATAGTAGAGCGGCCGCTCGGCATGCTCCATCCCCAGCAGGGCGCAGGCGCGCTCGTCGAAGTCAATACGATCAGTCGCAAGATCCCAGTCCCATACCCCGATCCCGCCGGCCTGCGCGGCCAACTGCAGGCGCCGCAGTTCCTCGTTTTGCATCTGAAGCTTGATCTGATGGACCCGCAGCTCATGGACGATCCGCTGGAGGTCTTCCGGTGACAGTGTTGCGAGGGTCTCGGGCGTTTGGGCCTCGGTGTCGCACGCAAGCTGCTCGGCCTGCTGCCGCAGGGTTTGTTTCAGACCCGGTTCCGATTCCTCGCGAAGGCCCGTCGGAGGGATCGTGCGTGAGGGTCTCTCATCCGTGTCTGTCATACATCACCCCAAAGATTTTCCGTCCGCAGATCCGTTCCCCATCCCGGTCCACGCGCTGGGCGCAGTCCACGCCGCGATCCAGGCCGGGAGCTGTTCGGGCGGCATCGGGCGGGCAATACCATAGCCCTGAGCGAGATCGCAGCCCAGTTGGATCAGCAAGCTGCCATGGGCCTGCGTTTCCACGCCTTCAGCGATCACCTTGCGGCGGAAGGCCACCGACAGTCCGATCACGCCTTCCACAATCGCCTGCGCTTCCCGATCCACCAGCAGGTCGCGCACGAAGGATTGGTCGATCTTCAACAGATGCACCGGCAGATTCTTGAGGTAGGTCAGCGAGGAATAGCCGGTGCCGAAGTCATCCAGCGCGAAGCACACCCCCAGTTGCCGACAGCTTTCGATCAGGTGGGAAATGGTCGCCAGGTCCTCCAAGGCCACCGTTTCCAGAATCTCGAGTTCGAGGCCGTATGCGGGCACGTCGGGATGAGCCGCCAGCGCCGCCTGCAACTCCGCGACGAAATCCGACTGCTGCAAGTGACGGCTGGAGACGTTGATGCTAACCGGCAACCGCAACCCCTGCGCCGCCCACACCGTCATCTGCCGCAGGGCTTCGTTCATCACCCATTGCCCGACCGCGATGGCGAGATCGCTGGCATCCACGGTCGGCATGAACCGGATCGGCGGCAGCAGGCCCTCGTCCGGGTGTTGCCAGCGGATCAGCGCTTCCGCGCCGATCACCGTGCCTTGGCGCATGTCTACCTGGGGTTGGTAATAAAGGCAGAACTCGCCCGCGACCAGTCCTTGCTCAATCCGGTACAGGCTGTCGCGGTGGCTGCGGGAGCGGCGGTCGTATTCGGCGTCAAACCAGTGATAGCAGTTGCCGCCGGCCTGTTTGGCGGCATACATGATCTGATCGGTATGGCGCAGCAGGGTGTCAGGGTCAGCGTGGTCATCGGGATACAAGGTCACCCCGAGGCTGGCGGTCAGGGGCAACAACTGGCCGGCGACGGCAAATGGAACGCGCAGCGCCGTCATCACGCGATCCAGGGCATGTTCGCATTCCTCCACGTCAGCTAAATCCCCCAGCAGTAGCACAAATTCATCGCCGCCCAGGCGCGCCACCGTATCGCCGGCGCACACACTGGCGGTGAGGCGCTGGGCGACTTCAATCAGCACCCGATCACCGTGGCTGTGACCCCAGGTGTCGTTGATCGGTTTGAAATCGTCCAGATCGAGGTAACATACCGCCAGCCGCTTCTGGTCGCGTTCGGTCTGGGCCATCGCCTGTTGCAGACGGTCGGTCAGCAATACCCGGTTGGGCAACTGGGTCAGCGCGTCGTGGTAGGCCAGCTGGGTGATCCGATCTTCGGCCTGCTTGCGCTCAACCGCATCGATCAGCAAATCCGCCAGAGCCTGCACCGCGGCCACATCGTCGGCGGTGTAGTCCTCCGGCTTGTTGCCGACCCCGATAACGGCGACCGCCTGATCGTTGCGCAGCACCGGCACGGTCAGCTCCCGGATCACTGGCGCATGGCCTTCGGGCAGCCCTTGTCGATGCGGCAGGCTGGCGTAGTCGTTGTGAATGACCGGCTGGCGCTGCAAGATGCAGTCGGTCCAGACCCCGGCCTGGCTGATGGGATAGTGCAAACCCTTGCCCTGCGCCTTGCACATCGTCTTCAGGGTATGGCTGGACCAGCTTTGGAGCGTCAGGGTTTGCTGATCCGGATCGACGAAATGGAAGAAGCCTATCTGGCTGCCGGTGAAGCGTTCCGTAATGTCCAGCGCGGCTTGCAGCATGTCGTCCAGGCTGCGGGTGCGGGCCATTTCGGACAGGTGCATCCGCACTTTGAGCAGCGCCTCGGAGCGTTGCCGATGGTGGATGTCACGGATGAAGACGAACAGCCGCCCGTCCTTGATCGGCCAGTAGGTCGCGTTGATCTCGGCCTGCCAGATACGGCCACTCTTGGCCCGGTGCTGGGTTTGAAACAGGTCACTGCCTTGCGCAATAATCGTTTTGATATGGGCGGCGACTTCCGCCGGATTCTCGCCGGCTTCCAGATCGGCCGTGGTCATCGTGCGCAGTTCATCCTGGCTATAGCCCGATAGCCGTGCATAAGCGGCATTGGTTTCCAGCAGGCGTCCGTGAAAGTCGGTAATCCAAAATCCATCCGGGGAGGTTTCGATCACCGCCCGATATAGTTCCTCGCTGCGGATCAGCGCTTCTTCCATCTGTTTGCGCTCGGTGATGTCAATGTGGGAACCCAGCATCCGCAGCACTTTGCCGTGAGCGTCCTGGATCACCGCGGCATGGGCCAGAATCCAGCGATAGGAGCCGTCGCGGTGGCGGAAACGGAACTCCTGGGTGTAGTTCGGCCACGGCTTTTCGATATAGGTTTGTATTGTCCGTAACATGCGATCCAGATCGTCGGGATGAACCCGGCTTTGCCACTCTATGAAATGGTTGGTGATCTCATGATCCTGATAGCCGATCTGCCGTTTCCACTCCGCGGTGTAGAACACGTTATTGCTGACCAACTCCCAATCCCATAATCCCACTTTGCCGGCTTCCGTGATCACCTGTAGCCGTAATGCACTGTCCTGAAATTGCTGATTGATCCCAAGCAAGGCCTTGGTTTTTTGAGCCAGGGTGCTGCGCAGGGTCAGGCTCCAGGCAAAAATGAGGATGATCAAAGCGGCGATGCTGTAGAAGGCGACTTGCAACTGCCGGTAGATAGTGTGTTCCCGGTCCTGGTCCCGTTTTACCGGGTCAAAGATCAGTTCGTCCATCGCCAGCGGTTTAGTAATAATTCCAATGGTTCGCATCAACTCATACATTCGCCGCCAGCGATTCGGATTGATATGACCGAGTTCGAGCAAGGGATAGAGGGTGAGTTGCTTCACCCCCGCTATTTGGAACCGGTTAAATTCACCGACATTGTCGTGGGTCGGGGTTTCGGTGCGCGGCAGGTCCCGGGAAATTTTATCCGCGATCTCAATCGGATGTGCCAGCGCATAGGCCCATCCTTTCACGGTCGCTTGAATAAAGCGCTGAACGGCTTGCGGGTTACGCTCGATCCGGCGAGTGTGAGTAAACAGCGAATCGCCATAAAAATCGATCCCGTAATTAATCGGGCGCAGGGTGATAACCGATAGTCCCTGTTGCTTGAAGACAAAGGGCAGCGTGATGTCATAGCCGGGGATGACATCCACCTGGCCCGCGACGATATTGTCGATACCCAGTCCGGGGGGATAGGGCGTGATCTTATCAGGATCAATCCCCTCAGAATGCAGCATGGCCTGGAATTCGATATCAATCAGAGTGTTCTTCATGCGGGTCACCCGCAGCTTCAGCAAATCCACTGGAGCGTGAAGCCGCGTGCCTTCCTTGGCATAAAATGCGGCGGCGCTTTGCTGAAAAATGGAGGCCAGCACGACTAAGGGGATACCCTGATCGCGGGCAATGAGTATATCCGCTGCCCCGACCCCGAAGTCGGCATGACCATTGGCGACTTCCCGCGTGGCGCTGATAATCGTCCCATCCGGTTTAATGCCCGACCGGATTTCGACCTCGAATCCCGCGTCGGCGTAATAGCCTTGCCATTGCGCCGCGTAGTAACCCGCAAATTGAAATTGATGATCCCAGCGCAATTGCACCGACACCTTTTCTGCCGCAATCGCATGGCCCATTACGAAGATCGACATCAACAAAACGAGCATGTCGCCCACAACCCCCCCCCGCCATTTTAATGACGACCAGGGGACAATCAAGGAGTTGCAGTAGAGCGCCCCATCAACCGCGGCGAGGCGGGGCATTCTCCGAGTCGGACTGGGTATACCCATGAGGATATTCAAGTTTAACCAGAAAGGGCATCCGAGCCGGACTTGAGGGAGACAGCGCTTTCGCCCCATCCTGAAACTGGGCATGAACGGGTAGCCGTCGACTGCGGACAGGACGTCCCGGATAGACTAACATATCGCCTTTACGCGCGTTTTGGCTGTTCTTCGATGAGCAACTGGTACCGCCTCTTCGGCCTGGCCCTGGATGACCGCGATGATGCGGCGTGTCGGCACCGCGGTTGGCGCGCCGTGCCCATCGCGCCAGGTCACGACGCCTGAGGCCCGGCGCCCGGGCGCGACGGCGGCGCGGGGACGATGGGCACGCTGCGCTGTGCCGATCCGGGGAGCGAGCGACCACATCAGTCCAGCGCATACCCCGGCCAGTCGCCGGCAGGCCGCGGGATCGGGGTCAGGTCCGGATCGCAAGACTACTCCGTCTCGAACCCCTGACTCTTGAACTTCAAGGTCCGGCAGTTCTCGGTCACGGTGCGCACCACCTGGTCAGAGGCGCCGGTCGGTATCTCGGCCTCCACCTCGATGGTCACCGTCACCGTGGTCCCGACCAGGCCGGCGAGGTGCGCGATGACCTCCTCGGCAATGCGGCCGGCATCGCGGCCTACGCGGGTAGCATCGAGTACAGCCGTGCCGTGGAAGCGTTTGGGCGCAACCGCGACCGGGCGCGGGGGATCGCCGGTCGGGGGCCTGGCCGGCGGAATCGGGGGCCTGTCATCGCCATCCGCCGTCAAGGTCTCAGGTCCCGCAACGGGCGGTTTGACCACCCGTTCCGCATCCAGTTGCCGACTCGCAACGTCCGCCTTTACCACCAACCCCGGCGCCTGGGCATCGACCAGCGTCACCAACTGCCCGGCGCGCAAGCCCTGGTAACGGCCGGCGGCCTCGTCGAAGCTGTCGGCGAAGGCGAAGCTGTCCTGTAGCCAGGTCAGCAGATTCATCCCATCGCCGACGGCCTGCAGCAAGACGCTGGGGTCCTTGAGCCGCGGCAGGTAGAGATAGCGCGCGAAGTCCTCGACCAGTTGTTTGACCTCCACATGATCGCCGCGCCACAGCGGCACGCGGTCCAGTTCCATCTTGAGACGGGTCGAGGAAAAACTGGTCAGGTAGAGTTCATCCGAGCGCAGCTTCTTGCTGGCGCGCATCGCCAGCGCGTCGGTCCCGGAGAGACGCAGCGCCTCCCAGGTGATGGAGGCCTGGGGCGTGGCCTGCCCCGGTACCAACAGCCATAGGTAGGTCTCCGGCAGCCGGGCGGTCACCGTGCTGTCGGCGGCGGTCCGCTGGGTTTCGGCCTGGGTCACCTGAAAGGGCGACAGGTTGAGATCCTTCTGCTCGGTCAGGATCGACACCCACGCGAGATACTTGCGTGCCGCCTCGTCCAGGTCCTGCAAGCGGGTCTTGTCGGCCGCCAGAAAGACCAGGGTGTTGCGGTACAGGCGGGGCCTGTTGCCGCGCGTCTCCAGGATCGCCTTGGCCGCCAGTTCGGCCGGGCTGTTGGTCTCCTTGCTGTAGGGGTGCCCGAGGCCCAGCACCACCAGGCGCGCGTCCAGGTCGTCCGGCACGTCGGCGCCGCTCTGCGGCAGCGGGTGGATGCGGGGGAAGTCGCCCATGCGCGCCAGATCCTTGCGCAGGCGCTGTTCCAACTCGTGAGCGACCTTGTCGGGCTCGCGCTTCAACTGCTCGGCGCGATCCTCCGCGAGCTTGGTCACGGTCGGCTGGGTCGAATACCAGTAGTGCGGCCCGTCCTGATACAGATAGGTCGCTGCCGCCGCCATGCGGCGCAGCGCGTCACCAAACACGGCGGGGGATTCGCCGGGCATGACGCAGCCGAGCTTCACCCGCCGGTCCTCGATCCCCTTGTGCGCGGCGGCCGTGGTCGGCGCCGAGCCCAGATAGATAGTACGCGCTACCCGCCGACAGGCCGAGAGCTTCCCCAGGTTGGGCAACTCGCTGTCGAGTTTGAGCGGCAAGGAATTCGGCCCGTCCACGTCCTTCTCGATCACCGGCACCCAGTTGTCCGATCGAGTGCGTCTTGCCGCCACCGAAGTTGGTCTGCAACTGGATCACCGGGTCACCGCCCGCCCCGCCGCCGATCCCGATTGCCGAGGGCGAGAGCCGCCGCAGGGCGCCCACCAGCATCCCCTTGAGGCTCTCGGTGAGGTAGGTACGGCGGAAGAACTCCACCGGGTCGCGGTACTCGGCCGTCCCCTCGCCCAGATGGACCTGCCACAGGTCCGCGGCGAACTCGGCCTGCTGGTACCGGCCGCTGGCCACGTCCTCGTGCGGCATGACGACCTTGAGGCTGCCCGTCACCCCGCTCTCGATGGCACTGCCGGCCGACCTGCGCTTCTCCCCGCGCACCTGCTCGTCGAAGCGCAGGCGCAGCAGTTCCATCTTCATCTTGTCCACTTCGTCCGACTCGGGCGCAGAGACGGCGGACAACAGCCGTTCCACGGAGTCGAGGGCGCGGTAGGCGTCGTCGCTGGAGAAGGGCTCCTGGTGCGCCCACCGGTTGCGCACACTGAGGATCTCGTTCACCAGGCTGCGCTCGGTCTTGCCGAGGATCTGGCGGAAGACCTCGCCCCATTTGCGATCCATGATCACCAGCAGGGCGGCGACATCATGAAGCGACCTCCTCCTTGCCGGTGCCCAGGCGGGTATCGGACAGGACCTCCTTCGTCTCGCCGGTCCAACCGGCGCCGTACCGCGCCTTCAATTCGCGTTCGACGAAGGGGCCGAGGCCGGACTTCAGCAATTCAAGCGACTTGCCGACGCGTTCGTGGTTGGTGATGGCCATGCGATTCTCTATCGATTCCTTGTAAGCGCCTTCACTTGAGCCAGCAGCGCGGGAATCTCCACGGACACCGCAACCCAGAGAATATCAGCGTCGATGTCGAAGTAGGCATGCACCAGGCGGTTGCGCATACCAATGATGGCCTTCCAGGGAATGTCGGCTGAAGCGCTTCGCGTCTCATCCGACACCTTGTTGGCCGCCTCGCCGATGATCTCGACGGCGCGCACCAGCGCAAACAGCAGCATGCGATTGGTGTCCAGGTCCACACGGGTGCGTCCGGCAATGAATCCCAGCGCCTCCTCCGCCGCCTCGATCATGTGGCCAATACGGATGCGATCCTCATCCTGCATATTGCACCTGGGCGTTGCGCAAGATGTCCTCACGGAAATAGTGTGACAAGTCCCCCTCCGTACGCAGATCGACTTGTTTACCCCCGAGCATCTCGGACAACTCGATCTCCATGCCGGCAACACCCAGCAAACCAGGGATGTGCGCCGGCTCGAATTCAACCAGCAGGTCTAAGTCGCTATCGGACCGTGCAGTTCCCTTTAACTGTGACCCAAACAGGGACAAACGGCGGATGTGATGCCGTTTGCAGAACTTGGCCAAGGCGTCTTCATGGAGATTCAAAGCTGAATGCATGGCATCCTCCGGGCGGGACGGGGTTTCGCTTCTGGGCCTTGATCATTAGTTCCGGCCACAATGGCTCCTGTAGTGCGGTGAGGAACGAACCGCACCAGGCGGCCTGCGGTGCGGTTCGATCCTCACCGCACCCTACAACCCGGGGTTATCCGGTTGGCCGGAGCGATGATCAAGGCCCGCTTATGGCTCCCACGCTCGAGCGTGGGAACAAGTGCCGACGCGCAAGCCGCGCGTGAGAACTCAGGCCGCAGGAGCGGCCAAGACTGCATTCCCACGCCGAGCATGGGAGCGAGATAACGAGTTAAGAATTCTCTCACAAAGGCACAAAGACGCAAAGAAGAATAAAGAATGCTCACGCCAAGGCGCCAAGCTCACCAAGAAAGACAAGGGGCGATGGTGCACCCCCTATCACCTTCCCGGTGAGGAAAAAGCCTTGGCGAGCGTGGCACCTTGGCGTGAGCAATCCTCTTCTCATAACGTAATGGCAGTGACGCAGAGTATTCATTCCCGCCAATTCTGCGGCCTTGGCGAGCGTGACCCGAGCATCCTTGAACAAGGCCAGCGCGTAGGTTATCCGCATCTCCCGCGCGACGACATCCTGCGTCAACATACCAACAAAATCACTGGGAAGGTCGATAGCTACTTGCATGATTGCGCTGCGCCTATGGTGATGCAAACAAATCGCCGGTACCGGGCGCGTCAGCACGCGGCGACGCCTGGGCCAGCCGGGTGATCTCGGGCCAGCTCTGCACCAGGCCATTGTAGGCCATGGCCTCGGTCGCGCGCTTCTTGCGCTCGCACAGGGTGTAGAGGCGGTAGCACAGCTCGCGGGCAGTCTCGGCCTGGCTTCCGAGCTTGGCGACCAGGACCGCCGCCGCGCCCTCGCCGCCGGACTCCAGCACGCGGATCAGTTGGTGGACCATCATCCAATGAGGAGTGAGGCGAGAGGAGTGAGGAGTGAGATGGCTGTCTCGCTTCTCACTCCTCTTCCCTCTCTTCTCCTCCCCCGGATCCCAGTCGGCGGGCAGTTCGTCCGCCCTCAGCAGGCGCACCCGACCGCTCTGGGCCTTGAGGATGCCTGCCTGGACGAGCCCCGCCACCGAGGTGTTCTTGGCATTGCAAAGGACTTCCGCCTCGCCGAAGGGACCGTCGTTGTGGCCATACTGTTCAAACCAGGCGATTGCCCAACCGGTGTCGGCGTCGAAATCCCCCTCCTGCTCCGCCAGCACCTCGTCGAGGGTCTGGTTGATCAGGGCCAGCGCCGTGCGGACCCCGACGGGGATGCCGTTGGATTCCAGGATGCGGGCGTACCGCGAATAGATGGCCATACCCGGCCCGATACTGGCCTGGGCCAGATCCACCGGGGCGATATTGCCCTCCTGCAACCGGCGCAGGGCTGGGGGCAACTCCTGCTTGAGGGCGACAAGAAGCTCACGGCGGGAGCCCATGGGTGCATCGGCCGGACGCCTACGACAGACCAGGACGATGGAAGAGGCCAGGGCGTTGGTGCCGATCCCGATGGAGCGGGATGCACGCTCGGTGCGGATCGGCCAGGTGCCGGTCAGCGAAAACCCCGCGCGAATGACCGCCTCCAGGAAGGTCTCCCAACCCGTCGAGGCGGTTCCCTCTCGATCACTCTCGGATTGCTTGAAGGCGTAGTAGATGGTAACCGGAAAGGCCGGGTGCGCGGCCTCCGCCAGGTTGCGAATTGCGCAAGACATGCCGTCGAGAAAGAACAACTCGGCGCGCTCGCGGCTGCCGTGGCGATAAGGCGTGGCCACCAGTTCGTCGGCCTTGGGTACGAGCAGGGTACTGAACAGATCCGGGTAGATCGATTGCAGGCCGCGCCGCATCCAGACATAGAAGAAATCGGAGAGGTCGGCATAGCCGATGTTGTCGTAATACGGCGGGTCGGTCGAGACGATTCTGGCCGCCGGAGCGGAAACGCTCGCGGCGTTCGCCTGATAGGCGAGGCCAACCGGCGATGCCGGCAACGCCGTCGCCACGACTATCGCCACGGCCTCGGCGATCCTAGAGATGGACCCGCTCGAATCCGCGAACGGATTCCCCTCGGCGAAATCCCAGGTCATGGGCAACGCCTGCCTGCGGAAGGTGCTCACGACCAGTTCGTTCTTGGGCGACGAACTCCAGGTACAAATGGTCGAGAGTGCCTCGGCAACCTTCTCGACGACGAATTCCAGGTAGACGCTGACGGCTTCGGCGTAGGCCATGGCGCCGTGACCGCCTTCTCGCAGGGGCGTGGCGTCGTCGGCGACGCCGGCCGCGACCGCATTGATGCGAATCCGCTGTCGAGACTCCTGAACCAGATCGGAAAGCGTGGAAAGAGCCGTTAGCTGGCGTGGAGTAAAAAGGTCAGCCCAGCCGGTTAGACCGTAACTCACAGTCCAGAAATTGCGCGGGTCATCCGGCAAGGACTGATCAGGCGTCCAACCCGGCTCGGCCTGTCCTGCAATCGATGCCATCTCGTCCGTCGGCGACAAGTAGATGCGCGTCCGATCTCCTTCCGCCGCCACAGCCATCAGTCGCACACCCAGGCGGCCAGCGACCCCTTCGGCCTTGATGTAATCGGGTGAAATCGGCGAACCGGAAAGCACACAGCGAAAATTCGCGCCGCGTCCGAGCTTGGTGCCCTCGCCCACGGCGGCCTTCTTGACCGGCGTCCCGCTGCGCACCTCGAACCGGTAGCCGCTGCCCTCGACCACCGGCTCGACCCAGGTCTCCTTGCCGGGTTTGGTGGAAAGCCAGAACGACGAGACCAGCGGCACCGGGCAGCCCCGGAAAGCCGGGTTGGGGCTCTCCACGGTGCGCGCCCAGATCCAGGCGATCACCGTGGCCCGGCGTCCGTCGGGGAGCACTGCCTGCGGATACAGATGGCCGATGCGCCGCTTGGCCTCCTCCTGCATCCAGGTGCCGTAGTAGCGCAGGTCTTCGGCCAGCCCTTGCGCCCCCGTCCATTCTCTCTTGAAAAGATCCCCGGTCCCAGGCGCCGCCGCGCGCGCGGTGACGCGCCCGGCCCGGCTCGCCCGACCAACGACCGTCCCCGATGTGCCGGACTCCGCCCCATCAGGATGCACCGACGCCCGCCCGGCAAATCGGGGAGGAATCTCGATCATAGCCTTGTTAATAGTCACCGCCACCGGGTTGAGGTCGCTGGCGTGGGCCGTGAGCCCGAGGCGCTGGGCCTCCAGCGGCAGGGCGCCGCCGCCGGCAAATGGGTCATGGAACGGGGGCAACCGCGACGGGTCCTCGCCCGAAACCCGGCACCAACGCCCCCATGAGCGCCGAATCTCGGCTTGCGCCGCATCCAGTACCCGCCGATCAGCGGTGCTCTCCCATTTGACCAGTTCTTCGATCAACCGGAACAGCCGCTGCCGCTCCTGCCCTTGCGTCTCCTCCGTGGGAAACTCGTCCGCTAGCGCCGACGGGTCGTCCACCAGGGAGGCGAAGATCACCGCCCGCGCCGCCGCCAGCGGTCGCCGCGCCCACCACAGGTGCAGGGTCGCGGGGTGGCCGTGGCGGATGGATTTCTCGCGGGCTGCCTCCCGGTTGATGACTTCCAGAGGCAGAGCGACTTCGATCAGTTTCTTGTTGGGTTTCGGCGACACGGGCTCAGCCAGCGAAGTTGATGGATTGCAGATGGTCCTCGGCATCCTGACCGAGATACCAGCGGATGGTAGTGAAGAATGCCGGGAGGTATCCGTCGGCGGGAAGAATGTCCTCAGCGATTTGCCGCTCCGCATCCCCATTCGCCAACATCTCCTCCAATGCGTTGATTACCGCCAGCCTAGCACGATTAAGCCGCCCCGCGCGCAACCCACACGTCACGATGGCCGTCTCTACATCGTCCATGGCGAGTCCGATTGCCGCACACGACGCTTCATCACACAGAATACTGCCATCCTCGGAGCTAAAACGAAACAGCCGCCGCGATAGGAGGGGCGAGCGGGGGTTAACGACCGGGCACGGATGACCCTTCTTCGCATGGCCGCACGAGCGCGAGCCATCCGCGTCATATCGCACTGCTGCATCGGGGACATCCTCGGAAATCGGCCGCTCGCCGCCAAGACAACACAGGACCAGATTGTTCCAATCCAACTCGTGCATCAACCCTGCCGATCGCGGTACCAGATGCTCGACCGACTCGTCCGGCGCGAACACTATATTTTCGCAGTAAGCGCAAAGGCCGCGCTGATCGTCGCGTAGCTGCTTTCTCACCGCATCGCGGCGTGCAGTGTTCTTCTTGAACTTGTCCCATTTCAATTGTGTAGGTTGGCCCGCGAATTTGTCCTTGTAATCAGTCAGAGCCGGGGGCTCTATAGGCGATTTGCGCACATACTTCACAATTATTGACCCGCTCTCGTCGCTCGCGACTCCAGCCGGCGGACAAGCAAATCGGCACGCACCAAATCCGGTTCCGGAAAGCCGTTGGCCCAGCTCTCCAATTCAGCACGGAGCAGTCTCGCTCGATTGAGATCTCCTACATCCAGAACGGCGAAAAGCTCGGAAATCTTCTCCGCAATCTCGTTATTCGGCGGTCGCAGGCTGGGAACCCCCAGCACTTCGGCCACAACATCGGAACTCCTGGCGCCGTAAGTTGGTGCCGGGCATGGGCGTAGACGTCCTTGTTGAAGAATATGAACTCCCTCGGCGCCGACTGTCGTCACGATTTGCGGACTATGTGTCGTGACGATGAGCTGCGTGTTCTTGAACGCCTCGCGAAGCCTGGGAATAATCTGCTGCTGCCAGTGCGGATGCAGATGCAGCTCGATCTCGTCGATCAGCAAGATTCCCGGGGCATCTAGCGGATTTTCCCAGTAAGGGTGCGCCTGGGCGAGGCGCCGAGCGAAATCCAGAACCAGTGCCAACAGATTACGATAGCCGTCGCTCAACTGCGCCAACTCCAGCTCCTTCGGCGTACCCTGCGGATTCCTGAACGCCACCTTGAGTGTCGTATCGTCGAAAAAGACGCGCTCCACATCCTCGAGCGTCGCGGCAACCGCCTCTCGCACCGCCTTCAGATCCGGGAACTGATAGTCGCGGTCGTTGCGGACTTGCAGCTTTTCCCTAAGCTCGTGGTTCTCTCTGCGATAGAACCACTGACACATGGCCTGGTAATCCGCTCCTGCATTCAGTGCGCCGAGGAACGCACGATCACGCTCCAAACTGACGCTGAAGATATCCCCAAGATTAGGCATCTCAGAGAGGCGTCGGTTAGCGCGGTAATAGGCGACGACAGGAAGCGGGATCAGGGCCTTCGGGTCGGACGTCCGGATCTCTTGCCAGAGCGCCTTGACGTAGCCGTAGACATCCGCCAGGCCGTCCGATTGCTTGGCTCCGTAAGCGAAGCCGTTAGGCAGGCTAAAGAGAATGTCTTCTTCCCACTCAAGATACCGTGGCCCACCGTTCTCGGTTCTTGCCGGGTAGCCGGTTACGCCGTAAAAATCCTTCGCGACCGCTTTGATCAGTACGTGATCGCTGCGCCCCGAGATCGCGTCAGGGGCATCCGGGTGAATATGTAAGTCGGATGGCCGCAAGCTAACGCCTTGCACGGCCCTTTGACGGGGACCGCCTCCACCGTTGGCCGCCACGAGGTGCCATAATGCGATGGCAATGGCATCCAAGATGGCAGTCTTGCCGGCCCCATTGACACCCACAATGACATTGACGTCCTCTTGCAGTGGAACCGCGAGGCTCTCGAAGCAGCGGAAATAGGTGATGTCGATCTTGTCGAGCTTCATTGTGCGATGTCTCAATGGTCAGGGTGCGCATGGATAGTCCTCCAGGATCGCGGCCGGCGTGTACACACGCATCCGGTTCAGATGATCTGACCGATCCGTGTTTCAAGTGACAGGATATCATCCGGGCACTTCTGCCGGAGCCGTTGGCCATACCGTTGCGCGGCCCCCAGACCCAGGGTCTTGCGGCCCTCGCCCGGTTCGGCGAGGAGTCCGCGTTGTTCGGCTATGGGCTGGAAATATTTTTCCTTGGGATCAGGCTCCGCGCGGATCGCCTGCCAGGACCACGCGGGCGGCGGGTCCAGCCCGGCGAGTACCCAAACCTCGATCTCCTGCCAGGCATGTTCGGCCAGCAGTACCTTGCCGGACGGCAGGTGGCTCTTCATCGCCTCTTCGATGTTGTCCAACCGCTTGCGCCGGTAGGCATTGGCGTCCCGATCGACGCAGAGCAGAAAGAGGTCGACCATGCCGCGGTAGCGTTCGATGATCTTCCTGATCTGTTCGTGATTGAGTGCCTGATCGATTCCGCCGAGCAGCGGATCGGTCAGCACCTTGACCTTACTCCGGGGCCGGTCGAGATAGGCCAGCATGGCCTCGATGATCGGCTTGAGCATGTACTGATCCTTGCGGAAGTCTTCGGGGATAATCAATACCTTCATGGTGCCGCCCCGTCCTCGTCCGCGGAGAAATAGACCGCGTCTTCCAACCAGCCAGTGGAATGAAGCTTGGCCAGATCCTGCTTTGCGATAAGGTCGGCAGCGCCGGGAATGTCCAATATCCGAACGATGCGCCCCTCATTGCTGCCGGGCAGTCGGTAAACGAGTGAGGCGTGTTCCAGGGACTTGTGATCAAGCAGCGCAAGCAGGTCCGGCGAATGGGTGGTGGCGACCATCTGCACGGTGCCGCGCTCGGCCTGACGCTCGATCAGGCCCAGGAGCAGGTGGAGGCGCGCCGGATGGATGCCGTTATCCAACTCCTCGAAGAAATAGAAGCGGGACGACTCCGGACCGAGCAGAGCGGCGATCATGGCCAGGAAGCGTAAGGTGCCGTCGGAGGCGCTGTAGGCGGAGATATGCCCGCCGCCCTTCTCGATCAGGCTGACCAGGATGCGGCCCTGCTGGTCGGCCGGAAACTCGAAATCCGTGGCGTCCATCGGCGTCAGTTCGGCGATCCAGGAGGCGAGCGCCGTCTTCAGGTCGGGTTTGGTGCAGATACTCTGCAAGACGGATGAGAGGTTCTCGCCCTTGTCGCCCAGGACGGTCTGACCCGGTAGCGAGGGGCGGCGCAGGGCGTCCGGGTCGAGGTCGAGAAAGCGCATGGATGACAATTCTGCAAGGGCAAGCTTGGCGTAGTTTCTTGCGTCTTTGGCCAATGTATTGTCTGCGACCTGCGGTAGGGCGGGTCTTGAGCTCAAGCAGTTGAGCTTCTTGCCATAGGGGCCGCGCTGGCTTGACCCCTTCATCAACCGTACCGGCAGGTGGTCTGGATCAGGGTCTGCGGCCGACAAAGGATCGTCGGGTGGATGCGAGTCGAAGACTGTACCGAAACGAAATGTCAGCCGCTCACGGATCACCTTAGGAGGTTTGCCATTATCTCCAACCTCAACATTAATTGAATAAGTCCCGGCCACTTCAATCGGATGCAGACTGCGTGACCAATCTACTACTTCCATGTCGGAGTCGCGAACCTTAAAGTCGACTTCCAATAAGAAATCGGTTACCCCCGCGAAGGTCGCCTCGCGGGTCCCACCCCGAATTCCGCGCCACTGCAACACCCCGCCCTCGCCCCATTTCTCGCCGATAATTTCTGCCAAGGAATAGCCACGCGCAACGCCGTGGAGGAAGCGAAAGGCATCGCGTACGTTGCTCTTGCCGGCCGCGTTGGTGCCGACCAACAGGGTCAGGGGTCCCAGCGCGAGGGTGGCGTCGCGGAAGTTCTTAAAGCCCTGCAGGCGCAGCGTTGTCAGCATGTCGGAATCGATCCGGTCACCGTCGAATTGGGGGCACCTCGGGGCATGGGGGAGCTCAGCCCGGCGCTTGCGCCCGCGCGAGCAGTTCGCCAAACCCGTAGTTTACGCTGGTCACGCCAAAATCCGGCTCCCGCTGGAAGGGGCGGCGCAGGTAGTGGACCCGGTGCCGGTCGTCGTCCAGGAACTCGACGATGGCGAGGATGAAGTCGTCCGGCTTGTTGAGCGTCATGGCACGGATCAGTCCCATCGGCACCACCAGCAATCCGCCCAGCACCACCGGCGGCAGGGGCGAGAGTTGAGCCTCAAGCCTCAGGTCTTCCAACCGCTTTTGCAGCCGCCCTTGCAGCAGGTCGGCCCGTTTACGCGCTTCGCCGGAGTTGAGCCGGGCGTTGGGCTTGGCGGCGGACTCTTGAAGCTTCAACTCCTCGGCGCGGTGGTCCCAGTAGGTGATCTCCTTGGTGAGGCGATCCTTGACCGCCGCCTCGGTCTTGGCGATGAGGTCGAGCTTGCCGCCCCGCACCTCGGCCAGGTGCTCCGGCACGACCTGGGCGATGGCATAGGCCTGGGCCTGGTGCTCGATGGTCGAACGCAGGGGCGGGACGCCCCTGCTCCCTTGAATCCACCGAAGCCGGGCTGTCTCCGGTCTGGGAAACCAACCGATGTCCTCGCACAGCGTCAGCAGGGTCTCCGTCTCCGCCAGCGAACCCTGAGCGATCGCCAGGAACTGCGCCTTTTCCCGCATCCCCTCCCGCGTCCATCCCTCCGCGATGTTCGCAGGCACTGAAACCGCGGCACGGGTGATCTGGGACCGCATCCTGTAGGTCTCTTTCCTCGGCAGCAGCGGGACGAGCCGATGAGGCGGTCGCGGTTGCGCACCGGGGCGGGGACATGGCTGATCTCGTAGCGGCGGGGCTCGCGCTGCTTGGCGGTGCCGCCGAGCCGCTTGAACGCCTCGTGGAAGAAGGACTCGATGTAGTGGGATTGCAGCCGTCGGGCGTCGGCGCGCTCCATTGCCTCGCGGATGCGCTGGACGCGGCGCAAGTCCATGGCATCGTGGGCGAGGACGCGCTCTTCCATGAGGCTCTGAAGGTGACCGCGGTCCAGGGTGGTGTCGAGCACCGTGGTGAGGAAGGCCTTGACCTCGGGCCGCTCGCCGTGGCGGATCGCCTCGATCAGCAGGTCGTAGTTGACCATCAGGTGGGCGCGCTGGAGGTTGATGCCCTCGCCCGCGGCGTCGGTGGCCAGCATGACCTGCACTTGCGGGTCGTGCTTGAAGGACTCCTGGACCTTGAGACGCGCCTCCCGACCGATACCGCCGTGGATGATGACGACGGCGTCGCCGCGGCCCAGAAATTTGGTGATGCGGTCTGCCAGGTAATTGAGGGTATCGCGGTGTTCGGTGAAGATGACCAGCTTCTGGTGCGGTGACGGCGTGGGCGGCGGGATCGATCCCGCTCCGTAAGGTGCCTTGGGTTCTTCGATGCGGTCGGCCAACGCGGCGGGGGTGAAGACCTCGCCAAGCAGACTCGCAAGCTCCATCCACTTGGTGTCGTTGGCGGTGCGGCGCACCGCCAGGGCCTGGGCTTCGAGCCGGCGGAGGGTGTCGATCTCGATCCGCAGTTTCGACGAGTGCGAGCCGGGGTTCGTCGTGAGCGCTTGTCCACCCTCCGGCCGGAACCATGATCAAGGCCGACTTTCACGCTAAGCCACCGGTTGGGCTAGACGTTGAAGCGGAAGTGGATGACGTCGCCGTCCTTGACCACATAGTCCTTGCCCTCGGAGCGCAGCTTGCCGGCCTCCTTGGCGCCCTGCTCGCCCTTGCAGGCAACGAAGTCGGTATAGGAGATGACCTCGGCGCGGATGAAGCCGCGCTCGAAGTCGGAGTGGATGACGCCGGCCGCCTGGGGCGCCCGCGCGCGCGCCGGGATGGTCCAGGCGCGGACCTCCTTGGGACCGGCGGTGAAGTAGGTCTCAAGCCCCAGAAGTTGGTAGCCCGCGCGCACCACCCGGTTCAGGCCCGGCTCATCCAGGCCCAGTTCGGCCAGGAACTCGCCGCGCTCGTCCTCCGCCAGTTCTACGATCTCGGCCTCGATGGCGGCACACACCGGGACCACCAGGGCGCCCTCCCCGGCCGCGTGTTCGCGCACGGCGTCGAGCAACGGGTTCGCGGTGAAGCCGTCCTCGGCGACGTTGGCGATGTACATGGCGGGCTTGTTGGTGAGCAGGAAGAGGTCACGCAGTTCGGCCCGCTCGTCATCGCTGAGTTCCAGGGTGCGCACCGGGCGCGCCTGATCGAGCTGGACCCGCACCCGCTCCAGCAGGTCGCGACGCACCGCGGCCTTCTTGTCCCCCACCTTGGCGGCCCGACCGGCGCGGTCCAGGGCCTTCTCCACCGACTCAAGGTCCGCGAGCGCCAGTTCCGTGTCGATGATCTCGATGTCGCGCAGGGGGTCGACCCGGCCCGAGACATGGATCACGTCGTCGTTCTCGAAGCAGCGCACCACGTGCGCGATGGCGTCGGTCTCGCGGATGTTGGCGAGGAACTTATTGCCCAGGCCCTCGCCCTTGGAGGCCCCGGCCACCAGTCCGGCGATGTCCACGAACTGCATGGTGGTGGGGAGTATCGCCTGGGGCTTGGCGATGGCGGCGATCACGTCGAGCCGCGGGTCGGGCAGCAGCACGACGCCGACATTGGGGTCGATGGTGCAGAAGGGGTAGTTCTCGGCCGCGATGGCGGCCTTGGTCAGGGCATTGAACAGCGTGGACTTGCCGACGTTGGGCAGGCCCACGATCCCGCATTTGAATCCCATGGTGAGGTCCCGGGGCGAAAAACCATCAATGGTACAGCAGCGGCGGGCGCTCGGGTCACTTTCGGCCAACTGCGCGCGGCAGCAAAGCACCGTGAAGCAGACCTGAGCCATGGGGCGGCAGGCAAACGCCGCCACCCTGAGTATCCTGTCAGCCGCGTCCTGGGGGCCTTGATCACAACCCCGGCGACACCGCGTAGCCGGGAGAGGTTGACAGTTCGCGCCATTGCCTCAGCTTGCTGATGCCTAGTGACGGCGCGGCGCGCCATCACCCTCGGCGGCGACCGTGGCCTCGGTGTCGCCCGCCGCCGCTGGGGTATGGGGTTCGGCACCGATGCGCCGCAGCATGGCACCGAAGTTCTGCATCGACTGCAGGTGCAGATAGATCAACTCCAACTGATCGCTCCTGACCATGGAGGCGAGGATCTGGTCGTCAAGCTCCTTGAGCTTGACGCGGTTGATCGCCATGAACCCCGTGAGGTTGCGCCGCTCGCCATCCGGCAGGGTGAAGGCGGCCTGCATCGGCTCCAAGAGCCCGAGTTCGTGCAAGTGGGCACAGAAGGTGCGGGTCCGCTGGAACTGGGCTTGATAGTCCTGCACGAAGCTCAAGACCGTCGCCAGGTACTGGGTGCGCTCGCCGGTGGCGTCGAACAGACGCTCCCCGCGACCCTCGCGGTTACAGCCGGCGAACGACTCATCGACACAGAGGGTGAGGGTCTTGCCGTCGTCGCTGCTGGCGAAGACGAAGGGGTAACGGCGCACGTAGGCGGGCAAATAGCTGCCATCCCAGGTGCCGTCGTCCTTCACGAAGAGGTTGCGGTTGGACTCTACGCCGAGCACCGCCACCGGCATCAGCCCGTCCTCGGGACCGGCAAAGACCAGGACATACTCGCTGGCCGCACGGCGGAACTCCACCGCCGTGAGCGGCACCGAGTTCACGGCACGGGCAAAGCCGAAATCGCTACCACCCTTGATGCAGAGGTCGCCGTGGCGCTGGCTGGAGACTGGCGTCGCATTGTCGTAAAAGAGGAGTTGGGTCGTCACAAGGTTCTCCGTATCGGTATCGTTTCAGGGGTTCCGCGGTCCGCGGCGTTCAAGAGGGCGCAGCGGCACAGCGCAGATCTCGTCGCCGGTGCCAACCTGACCCACCTGCCACTTGAGGAACGGGTAACCCCCCTGATAGGCGGCCAGCGCGGCGAGCTGCGTGCTCGTCCCATCGGTGCTGTAAACGATGGGACACGAACCGTCCTGTTGCTCGGTAACCGCACCCGTACCTGGAACGACGGCCAGCAGAGCTTAATGCTAGCAGCAAAGTCGCCAGCCTGCGAATGCGTCCTTCCCCACCGATGATGGCACCGCTGCCGCCGAGGATCAGGTCCGCGCCACTGCCGCCGTACAGGGCATCGTTCCCGCTGACCTCCGGGGCCAGGATTTCGACGCCTTCACGCAGGTCCCGGGGCGACCTGAGCCGGCCAGACGCGGGGGCTCGCGCCAGCCCCCGCTGCCGCCGGCCACGCGCACCATGGCGATCACGATCCACGGCCCATGGGACGGTGCCCCCACCCATGCCGCGGCTGACTCATGGCGCGGTGGCCCGGGTGCGCGCGGCGCACCCTACAAGCGCTCCGGCCGGAATGACGAGCAAGGCCACTGCGTCGTCGGGCGGACAAGCGCTAGTCGTAGGGTGGACGAACGCAGCGCAGTCCACCAAATCCCGCGCCACCGCTCACCCCACCCTGAAGACCTTCATGACCTCGTCCCCCAGATGATTGATGACCTTGACGGCGATCCGGCCGGAGGCGGGCTTGGGGAAGGGGCGCGAGGTATCGCTGTTGAGGCTGGCCCAGGCCTCCTCGTCGATCTCGGCCTTGAGCGTGGTCTTCAGCGCCTTATAGGGATCAGCGGCGCCCAGGAAATAGGCGTGGCGGACAAAGAAGCTCTCCTCGTTGTAGTCGGTGTCGATGAACCAGCAGGCGATGCCCGCGGGGCCGTCGCTGCGGACCTCGCCGGTGCTGGGGTGGAAGACGTCCACGCCGTGAATAGTGATCTGTGTCCAGTGATCAGTGGTCAGCGACAGCGGCCAATCTGCGGCGTTTAGAGCCTGGAGCGCAGCGAGCGTTTGAGTGCGCTCCGCATCCGACCAACGTCCGCCGCCTGCGCCAGCAACGGCGTTGTCTGCTCCTCGGCCAGTTCCATTGATTTCTTCCAGACTTCCAGATCCCGATAACTCTTTAACGTGCTCATAGTTCGCCACCAACCTCCCGCCGCAAGTCACTAACCACTGACCACTGGTCACTGCGATATCAGGCTCACCGAAGATCACGAACAGATTGCCCTTGCCGGTGTTCTTGAGGTCCTGCGCCATGTGCAGGTCGGCGTTCATGCGCGCCTTGAGCACCGGGATCCGGCCGAGCTTGCTGAACTCGGTCGCGTGGGCCTCGTAGTTGAAGGCACAGGCGATCAGGCAGTCGAAATCGGCGTCGCCCGCCTCGCGCGCGGCGGTCACCAGATCGGGGCGGGTGACGGTGCCGAATTCCGGGCCGATGAAAATCGCTGCGCGCTTTTCAGTGGTCAGTGGCTTGTGGTCAGTGGTCAGTGGCGGGTCTTCCTGACCACTAGCCATTGACCACTGATCACTGCTGAACCGCCCTTCGGCGCAGATCAGGTCGCCCGGCCAGGGGGTGAGGGAGGTGAAGGTGATCCGGTCCTCCTTGTGGGCCTGCTGCACGCCGGCCGCCTTCAGGTTCTCCAGGATCATCTGCGCGAAGCCCTGTTTCTCCCCGTAGCCCGCCCCCGGATCGGCGATCCGTTGTTCGTTGGGGTCGATCAGCTCGTCGTTTTCATCGACCCCCAGCACGCGGTGCGGCGACAGGCTCTCCACGGTGAAGGGGCCGGCGACGCGGACCTTCTTGTTATCCGTATAGGGCTTGTCGTAGAGATACTCGGAATCGGCCTTGGCGGCGATGGAGGCGTCGATCTCCTGTTGGCGGGCGATGCGGGCGGCCCAGTAGTCAGTGATCAGTGGTTGAGTGGTCAGTGGCCAGTCGGAGGGTGCTTCGCGTGGGACTTCCCATTCCTCAAGTGTACCCTTCCGGCCACTCGCCACTGACAACTGATCACGGATGGGCTCCAGGGTCGCCTGCCATTGTTCCCAGATGCCGTCGATCTCGGCATTGTTGGCGATCGACTTGAGCGTGATGTGCGGCACCCGCTCGTAGACGAAGCCGTGGCGGATATCGCCCCGGGTCGGCTGCGATGAGGGTGCGGTACGGCCGACCTCCGCCTCCTTGACCTGACCGTCGCGCGAATCCGCGAGCAGGTAATAGGGATAGCGCGCGCCCATGATCCGGGCGCGGGCCAGGGCCAGCGCGACGCGCGAGGTATCGATGGTGATCCAGCGGCGGCCCCATTGCTCCGCGACGTAGGCCGTGGTGCCGGAGCCGCAGGTGGGGTCGAGGACGAGGTCGCCGGGGTCGGTGGTCATTAGGAAACAACGTTGAACTGCTCTCGCTGATGTCTGGACGATGTAGGTTTTGTCCTCCGCCCGACTAGAAAACTTGACGTCGGCCCAGATATTATTGATACCTATCGCGGGGAAATCAGCGATGAAACGAACATAGCTCAAACTTGACCCCCGCGGCTCTATGCGATTCGCGCGCCCCAAGCGCGCCATGCCAATCTCGTTGGTCTTCCAGCGATTGGTAACATTAGGGAGAAATTCGCGGCCAGCAACCGTTACCGGAAACCACGAGGCTGCACCCTCCCCTTTTTCGCGACCGACACTCTGACTCGTGAGATTATCCTGTCGATAGACCCGCGCATCCTCTGGTATGGAATCGTGATGTAACTTTTCGTCCCTGGTCATCCCGCGCCGCTCCAAGCCAGGAAGTTCTATTCTCGAATATTCTGCAACCCCGGCTTGGTCTCGCGACTTTGGAACCCAAGCGTCGCGAAATTTCATTGCAACTTTGCTCTTGGCATACCAAAGAAGGTAGTCTGTCACCGGCGAAAGGTAGTCCTGAGTCTGACTACTGGTCTTCTCGATCGTGATTGTAGCCGCACAGTTATCATCACCAAAGACCTCGTCCAGTAGGGCGCGAACCCGATGCACGTTCTCGTCCCCAATCTGCACAAAGATCGACCCGGAATCCGTCAGCAAATCCCGCGCCACCGTAAGGCGATCCCGCAGATAAGTCAGATAGGAATGGATGCCCTCCCGCCAGGTATCCCGAAACGCCTTGACCTGCTCCGGCTCGCGGGTGATGTGACCGACATTGCCGTCCTTCACATCCCGGCTGGTGGTGCTCCACTGGAAGTTGCTGTTGAACTTGATGCCGTAGGGCGGGTCGAGATAGATGCACTGGACCTTCCCGCGCAACCCCTCGCGCTCGGCCAGGCTTGCCATGACCTGGAGTGAGTCGCCCAGGATCATGCGGTTGGACCAGTTCTGGTCGTGCCGGTAGAATTCGGTCTTGTCCGCGTCCTTGGGGATGCCGTTGAAGTCGGCGAAGAGGTCGAACTGGTGCCCGGCGGGCAGTGGTCCGTGGCCGGCGGATCGGTTCTGCCCACTGGCCACTGGCCACTGACCACTCGCCATCAGGTCATCGATCAGGACCTTGGGGTGGACCTTCTCCTGGATATAGAGCGGCGGGGCATGGACGACGAGGTCGCTCCAATCCTGTTCATCCTTGCCGCGCCACACCAGTTGCGGGTCCAGGTCGCGGTTGCGCCGCCCTTTCTCCGCCCCGAGTGCATCCCCGCGTTCAGCCCCGAGTTCAGCCCCGCGTTCATCAGGGCGCCCGTCGGTCCGGCCGCCCGGGCCGCGGGCATAGGTCACCGGCACCGGGTCCTGCTGGCCCTTCTGCATCACCGATTGGTATTCGGCAGTCGGGATGTTCTTGCGGGTGGCGTCGTCGTGGGTGAGGGTGGCCACGGTGATTGACGGGGTCTTTGGTTTCGCGGCCATCTTGTTACCTTACAGGAACGGATTTTCGTGCGCTATCGCTTGTCCACCCTACGGCCTCATCGCTTTGGCCGGAACCGGGCCATCGCCCGTAGGGTGCGCCGCGCGCACCTGGCAACCACCGCACTGCGCGCGCATTGCGGGTGAGCGCGGCACACCCTACGTAGTCGCTGGCCGGAACGACGTTCATGGCTGTGGGAGCAAATTGCGACGCTCCCGCATCAAATATTCACTCCGGCCGCTGGAGCGGCCAGGGCTGTATTCCCACGCGGAGCGTGGGAACAAGAAGAATCCTCTTCATCGACTAGAGGAGCAACGATGTCACCACGGATCTCCACCTTCCCGGCCAGTGATGCCGGGGGAGCGCGGCGCTTCGGTTTGGGACTGTTCGCAATTTGTGTCTCGGTGCCGCCCAGGAGTGCCAGGCGCCTGGCACTTTCCCGTGCGATCAATGCCTTCAATCCCTCTTGGAGCAGGGCCGCCCGTTGCGTCAGGCCTGTCAGCCGCTGTGCCTCGTTGAGCAGATGTTCGTCCAGGTTAACGGTAGTGCGCATGATGACCTCTATGGGGGCGACGCGGGCGCGCGGCCGGCTCGTGGGGGTGTACCGGCCGCTGGAGCGGCCGGGGCTGCATTCCCACGCGGAGCGTGGGAACGAGAAGCGCGGGAGTCGAGGTGCTCACCGTTCATTCCGATCGTCCCGGGTGAATCGTCGTCCACCGGTGTCGATCTTCCCGCTCAACGCCTCGATGGTGGCCATGGCCGCGTCGGCTTGCTGCCGGCGTTGCGCCTGGTCTGCCGGAATCGGTGCGGCAGTCTCGATCATCTTGTTGAATTCACTCTCGACCTTGGCCTTGAAGTCGGCCTCGATCTGCCAGACATCGGTGAATTCGGCGAAGGCCCAGCGGCCGTGGCCGCCCAGGTTGTTGACGCCCGGGACCCAATAGGTGTCCATGGTGGACTTCTTTTCCTTGGCGTCCTCGCCGCGGTAGCCCTTGATCTCGACGCCCAGGTGCAGCAGGTCGTCCTCACCCTGGCCGTCTTCCACCAGGCAGATGAAGTCCGGCAGGTATTTCCGCATCTCGGAGCCGTACCGATAGGGGACCTCAAGGCCCAGGTTGTGGTTCTTCACATAGGCACGCACCCGCGGGTGGTTCTCCGCCACGCGGCAGAATTCCGCCTCCCAATCGCTGTCGAGGATGACCCAATTGAGGTGGCAGCGGTCGGCTGCCGTCTCCCAGCGCTCGGTCTTGCTGGTGTTGAAGCGGACATGGGCGGTGGAACCGACCGGGTTGTAGGGGTCGAGCAGGGCGAGGATCGGGCGTTTGCCGATGAAGGCACGGGTGATGCCGGCGGTGATGCGCTCGCAGGCCATGTCTGCCAGCATCTTGTACTTGAGCTGCGCCGGGAAGGTGCCGCCCTTGCAGTCCAGATAGCCGTCGAGCCACTGCCGGGCGATACGTTTGAGTTGGCCGAACAGATTGAGCCGAGGGTCGCCGTTGGCGTCGCGCCACTTGCTGAGCACTAGGTAGGAGGTCAGCTCATAGACGATTTGGGAGGGGCGCACGTCACCGGTATGCACGAGGTTGAGGTCCACCGTCGCCCCAATGATCCCCGCGTTGCGGGTCTCCGTGGCGCCGACCAAATCGGGGGTGAGTTCGAGCACCGAATCAGCGTTGAACTCGGCGGTCAGGCGCTCCTGCGGCAGCTCGGTGCGATAACCGGCGACGCGGGGGAAGCGGATTTCGAGGGCATCGCGGTCGGGGCGCACGGCGCGGATCATGACCTCGCGCAGGAGGTCCTGATCGGTGAGGTTCTCGGCCTGCCGCGGGTCGCCCGTGCGCTCGATGATCTCGCGGCGGAAGCGCTCGATCTCATCCGCGGCCATGGCGCGGAAGTTGTCGTCCAGGGCATCCCCGGACTCCAGTTGCTCGCTGTCGATCAGCAGGGTGCGGGGCCGCGGGAGCGGGTTGCCGTGCTCATCGTCGTTGCGGAAGAGCGGCAGGCGGCCGGGCACCCGTTGGCTGGTGCCGTCCGGGTTCTTGCGGTCGAACCCAGCGATGTAGTCGTAGACCAGCTTGGACGCGGAGGTGTTGTTACAGACCACGATGAAGCAGGGCGGCGCCGCGGTCTTGGCCTCGGCCCAGAGGACGGAGGTCTTCTCGTAGTGTCCGTAGAGGGCCTCCAGCGCGGTCTGAAGCTGGGTCGGCAGGTCCAGCGGATTGAGTGACTCGGCCTTGCCGCGGCCCTTCTTGGGCATCTTGGCGCGGATGTGTTCCCACAGGTTGCGGAAGTGGTGCGCCTCGTCGTTGATGGCGAGGACCTGCTTCAGGCCCATCAGGTCGGGCAGGACGCGCTGGAGCATCTGGCCCTCGGTCTCCAGCGTGTCCAGGGCCGCGCCGCCACGGCCCTGGAGCAGCAGGCGACCACCCTTGGAGATCTCAATCCGCTCGCGCCTCCGGAAGGCGTGGTAGTTGGTGATGACGATCTTGGCGCGGCGCACCTCGTCCAGCAGGTCGCCCGGGACCAGTTCGCGGCTGGCATAGTAGCTGTCCGGGTCATTGGGCTGGAGCACGCGCAGGCGGTCCTTGATGGTGAGCCCGGGGGCGACGATGAGAAAACCGCGGGTGTACTTTTTGGACCCGGGCCGGCGCACCGCGTTGATCGTCTGCCAGGCGATCAGCATGGCCATGACGGTGGTCTTGCCGGCGCCGGTGGCGAGCTTCAACGCCAGGCGCGCAAGCCCCGGGTTGGCCTCCTGGTTGGCACGCTCCAGGTGCGTGAGGAAACGGCTGCCGGCTTTGCCGAGCTGGGGCGCGACCTCGGTCAGCCAGATGGCGGTCTCCACCGCCTCGATCTGACAGAAGAAGGGGCGCAGGCCGCTGAAGGGGTGATGGCGCCAGTGCTGGAGCAGCCGCGCCGTCTCCGGCGTGACCCGCCAGGCGCCGGGGTCGGGGAGCAGACGCCAGCGGTCGACCTCCTGGCGCACGGCGTTGATGATGGCGGTGTGGTCGTAGCGCTGGCCGTCGGTGCTCAGGCCCAGCCCTTCATCGAACAGCAGTTCGGCCTGCTTGGGGGCGCCGGTGCGCTTCTTCGGCTTGGGGATCGGGGTGATGAACTCAGCGCGCCGCCGGGCCGCGAGGACCTTCTGGGTCGGCTGGCCCGTGTCGTCCAACTCCCAGTGGCGCCCCGGGCAGGCGTAAGGGGAGTTGAGGATGGGCCGGTCGAAAAAGGGGTTGCTCACGGCGGTTCCCTTGCGGTTGGTGAAATGACGCGGCCGGGCGCGGCTTGCCGTCGCTGTCGGGGCCGCTTGCGTGCCGCACGCGGCGGTAGCGAAGCGGCACGCGCGCAGTGCATCGAACAGGAATCCCGTCGGACCCCGCGCGGGCTGCCCAGGAGGGTACAAGGCTAGAGCATTCAGGCAGACTTGACAAATCCACCCGCTCTTTAGGGCAGGTTGCCGCGCTGTGGTCGACACGCCTGGCGTGCGCCGCACCCGGGTGGGTTGGAGCAACGTCCCCGAAGCCGCCAACCGACCAGCGCACCTTGCCGACCCGCGCAATCCCGGCTATCGTCGCCTATCCGCGGACGGTACCTGATTGAATTTTACAGAGGAGTTACGCCATGAAGGTCGTTCGTCACTGCGGCCGGTTGACGGCCCTGTTGTTGGGCGCCTACGCGCTCCCCGGACCGGCGCAGGTGTATACCGACCCGTCCGCCTTTCTCAATGCCCTGCCGGGCCCCGCCGGGATCCTGAACTTCGACGCCCTGCCCGGCGGCTCCGACCTCTCGGGTGTCACGCTCAACGTCACGGGCGGGCCTGGCACGGGTATCCGGTTCCCCGACTCGGTGCTGGATTGGCAGGGCTGGGAGCTGCACCTGCAGGTGGTCGCGGGGAGTCCCACGATGTCCCCCGCCAACTCGCTTGGCACGGCCGACCCCTGGAACTACGATGCGATCAGCGGCGGAACCTTCATCAACCTGGACTTGACCAGTTCGGTCGATGCCTTCGGGTTGACCTTCATTACGCCCGACACCCTGTTAAATGACGACATCCGTCTGATCGCGGGGAGCGAAACGGCCTCACTGCTGGTCGCCGACCGGACCCTGGTCGGGACCTTCGACAACAATCCCTACTACGCCTATTTCCTCGGCATCGTCGGGAGCAGCGCCTTCAATTTGGCCGCCATCCGCTACGGCAACGGGACCGGCGGCGCCTTCCTCTACAACCTGGATGACCTCACCGTGGCTACGGCAGCGACCGCGACCCCGGTGCCCGGCACCGCGCTGCTGGTCCTGGGTGGGGCCCTGGCCGCCCGACGGCGGCGGCCAAGACCCGGCGCGCCAGGGACCGATGGGGACGGCAGCCACGGCCTGGAACCAGGCCCCGACCGCGCCCGCTGAGGCCCGGTCGCAGGTATCCCCGTGCGGGCTCAACGCCACCCCTACCCCATCGCCGCTTGCGGAGAAGTCAACATGAGCAGCCAGAGTTCCATCGCCGTCACGCTCCTCGCCCTCGCCATCGGTACCCCGATCGGCGGCCAGGCCTGGGCCCAGACCCGCCCGACCCTGCAGGGTCTGCAGGACCAGATCAACAATACCTACACCCGCCAGCAGGTGAACAACCTGGTGCGCACGCCCGATCCGGCCTGCGCCGACAACACCAATCGCTATGTCGACTGCCTTAACGGCACCGTCACGGACACCGTCACCGGCCTGATTTGGCTCAAGCAAGCCGCCTGCCTGGGCAGTGTGGACTACGCCGCCGCCGTCGCCGGTGCCGCGACTCTCCAGAACGGGGCCTGCGGCCTGACGGACGGGTCCCGGCCCGGGGACTGGCGTCTGCCCACGACGCAGGAGTGGCAGAGCACCCTGTATCCGGGGCCGGATTGCAGCAACCCGAGCCTCACCGACACCCCCGGGACCGGCTGCTTCGCGACCGGCGCCCAACCCTTCACCGGCGTTGCAGTCGAGATCTATTGGTCGGCGATCGCCCACCTGGACCTGCCGGCCAAGGCCTGGACCATCGACCTGCACTATAGCGAGGAGACCTCGATCGCCAAGACCGAGGCATCGAGCATCCGCGCGCAGGACAAGGCTGAGCCCCATTGGGTCTGGCCGGTACGCGGCGCGGCGAGCAGCCAGCCGGTCTACCCGGGCGCCGTGATCCGCGGTCAGGTCAGCGAGGGGATCGTCCTGGCAAGTGGCGCCAAGGCGGCGGTGTCGGAGTATTACCTGACTATGGCAAGGGTGCCGGCCGATAATGCCGCGGCCGGCCTCGAGACGCTCAGTGGACCCAATGTGACCCAGGTATCGATCGTCAACGGCCGGGTCGACGTCACCTACGGCAACGCGGCGGACGCCGCCATCACCGGCAAGACCCTGTCGCTGACCCCCTATGAGGATGCGACTGGGGCAAACATCACTTGGCGCTGCGGCAATGCCGCAGCCCCGTCCGGCTGGTTCTTGCTCGGCACCAGCAAGGCCAGCGGCGGCAGTCCGGTCGCCGTCTACCAAGAGACCCTGATCGACAACACCTATCTACCCACAAACTGCCGCCCCTAGCCGCAGACCCGCAAGCGAATGCCGGACCCGTAGGATGGGTAGAGCGCAGCGAAACCCATCGTTTACGCTCCGGCACCCCTCCGGAATGCGGGGATCGCCGGCACAGGGAGGCGGCGAGCGGCGTCTTTCAGGTCGACGCCGCGCCTTTGTCCCTGGCGGTTGCGCCGCGGCGCGCGCGGAAGAAGGCGCGCAGGGTCTCGCCGCAGGCGTCGGCGAGGACCCCGCCGGTGCAGGCGGTGCGGTGGTTGAAGCGCCCGTCGGCGGGCAGCAGGTCAAAGACGCTGCCGCAGGCGCCGGCCTTGGGGTCGGGGGCGCCGTAGACAACCCGCTCCACCCGGGCGTGGATGATGGCCCCGGCGCACATGACGCAGGGCTCAAGCGTCACGTACAGGGTGGAGCCGGGGAGCCGGTAGTTGCCCAGGCGCGCGGCGGCGTCGCGCAGGGCCTGGATCTCGGCGTGGGCGGTGGGGTCGGCGGCGCCGATGGGACGGTTCCAGCCCTCGCCGATCAGGGCGCCGGCGCGCACCAGTACGGCGCCGACCGGGACCTCGCCCTCCCCCGCGGCCCGCGCGGCCAGCGCCAGGGCCAGTCCCATCCAGTGGTGATCGAGGTCTGCCGGGCTGGCCCCCGACCCCTGGGCGACGGCCTGCGGCCCCGGGCTCAGTCCCACTCGCTTGTCGCCTCAATAGTTTTCTTTTTTTTCAATCGCATTGAAACAAACATCGGCGACGACACCATGAAAATTACCGTTTGCAGGACAGGCTGCGCAGGCGCGCCGGGTGGGGCGGCACCCGCCGGACGGGACCCCTTCGGCAGGCGAAACCAACCGCGAGCAGTCCGCGGGTCGCCCATCAGTGCCCGCGACGTTTGAGCCAATCCTCGACGACCGCGGGGTCCAGGCCGCGCAGTCGTTCCTCTGGGTCCAGGCCGCGCAGTCGTTCCTCTGGGCCGAACCGGCGAAGCAGGTCCTGCGGGTCCAGCCCGCGCAACCGCTCCTGCGGCGGGATCTGCTCCAGGATGGCCTGGATCTCGTCCGGATCGAACTCGTGCACATGGGCGATCAGCAGGCGGCGGGTGTCGCGCTCGAACTCCTCCATCGTATACGCCATGTCAGGTACCTCGATACGGTAGTGGAAATACAACTGTCCCAGCAGGCCGCGACTGTGCGGGTTGCGCGCGTGCCAATTGCGCAGCCCATGGCGCACCCGCTCCAGCCGGGCGCTGAAGACCTCCCAGGGGGCATTGCGCGCCTCGGCCGTGATTTCCCCAAGCAGGATCAGCCGGATGGTGCGCCCGCCCCAGCGCAGGTCGAAGACCCCGGGCCAGGGGGTGGCGGTCAGGGTACCTGGGGGCACTTGGGCCAAGAGCCGCTCCGGGGTGCGCGTGGCCACCGCGTAGAGGCCGAAGTCGTCCTCCGGCAGCAGACGGTAGGTCTGCGCCGGCGGCTCGACAACCTCGTGCGCCGGTTCTGCGCCCGCACCGGGCGCGGCCGGGGGGCGTGCCCGCTCGATGGAGACCAGCTTGCGGTAGGTCACGAAGTGCCCGATCAGTTCATCCAGCGCCCAGGCGTCGAGTGGCTGGTGCTGCGATTTGTAGGTCAGGACATTGTGTGCCGCGAGCCGCTCCAGGCCGTCGGGCAGGTCGGCGAGCGCCGCGGGACCGGCGTCCAGCGCGGCGCCCGGCTGGCGTTCGATGATCAGGATGTCGAGCCGCTGGCTCTTGAGCGCCAGCTCCTTCTCGACATCCACCCGCCAGGGGCGGCCGGTGAAGAGGTCGGTCAGGGCGATGCCAAAGAGGCGGTGCCAGGGGGTGAGGGTGTCCATGGGGGCAAGTGTAGCAGGGGGATGCGCCTATCCGCTGCCCACCCAGGGCAAGGACCGAGAGGTCAAGATGCCGATCGACCACCAACACCGTTTTTATGCTAAAAATGCCGGGGAAAACGCGGCCTGCATGAGCATATAGGGTATCCCGACGATGGCGGACTGGCAGCACGAGCGACAGGCACTCCTGGCCTACTACGACCGACTGCGCGGCCGGGCCTTGGCATTGGAAGAGGAACTGGGTGCCGCACTCAACAGTCTCGACCTGGTCGCCGCGCTGGTGCGGGCGCGCCGGGCACTGGAGGTCATCGTCATCGAGGTGTGCGAGCACGACCTCGGGCGGGCGCGCGGCACCGAGCCGCTGGCCGGGCTGCTGCCCAAGCTCAAAGAAACGGTGCCCGAGTCGGCCCTGGCCGCCATGGTCTACCTTAACCAACTGGGCAACCTGGGCGCCCACCCCAAGCCCGTCACGGAGTTGGAGGTCGGACAGGCCTTCGTCGCACTGGCCGCGGTGCTCCTCTGGTACGTGGTCGAGTACCGGCAGGGCTTCGGCGACCCGCCCGTCGGCACGGCGCCCGGCACCGCGCCCGGCGCGCCCCCGGCGCCGCTGGCCCCCAACCCCTACCTGGGCCTGGACACCTTCGAGGAGAAGGACGCGGGGCGCTTCTTCGGCCGCGCGGCCCTGCTGGAGCGGGAACTCCTGCCCGCCTTCCTCGCGCTGGCCGCGGGCCCGGCGCGCCTGCTCGCGCTGGTCGGCCCCTCGGGCTCGGGCAAGTCCTCGGTGGCCCGCGCCGGCCTGCTGCCCCTGATCAAGTCACGCCTGCCCTGCCGGCTGCTCACCCTCACCCCCACCCATCGCCCGCTGGACGCACTCGCGCAGGCCCTGGCCCGCCACGCCCTGCCCGAGGACCCGGCCCCGGCCGGCAAGGCGGCGGAGTTCCGCGCCCTGCTGGGCGCCGACGCCCTGGGCCTGACGCGCATCGCCGCCCTGCTATGGGCGCACGAACAGACCCCGCTGGTGCTCCTGCTCGACCAGGCCGAAGAGGTCTTCAGCCTGTGCCAGGACCCGGCCGAGCAGGGGCTGTTCCTGAACAACCTGCTGGCCGCGGTCACGGACCCGGCGCCCCGGCTCGCGCTGCTGCTCACCCTGCGCAGCGACTTCCTGGGCGAGACCCAGCGCTTCCCCGCCTTCAACGCGCTGCTCACCCGTCAGGGCCACCTGGTGCCGGCCCTGGACGAGCCCGGGCTGCGCCTGGCCATCGCCGAGCCGGCGCGCCTGGCCAGCCGGCCGCTGGACCAGGCAGTCGTCGACCTGCTCCTCGCGCAGAGCCTCGGCCGCGAGGGCGCCCTGCCGCTGCTGCAATACGCACTGAGCGAGGTCTGGCGCGGGCTCGCGGCCGGGCGCCCGCCGGAGGAGACGCTGCGTGCCTGCAACGGGGTCGGCGGGGCCCTCGCCGGGCGCGCCCAGCAGGTCTACGACGGCCTGACCCCGGAGGAGCAGCGCACCGCCCGGCGCTGCCTGCTGCGGCTGGTCCAACTCGGCGAGGGCGGACCCGACACCCGCCGCCGGGTGGCGATCGATGACCTGCTCGTCGAGGGCGAGTCACGCCCCGCGCTGCTCGCCATCCTGCGCCGCTTCACCGCGCCCGACGCCCGCTTCCTCGCCTTCGGGCGCGATGCGCAGGGGCGCGAGCAGGTCGAGATCACCCACGACGCGCTGATCGCCCACTGGGGCGACCTGCGCGACTGGCTCGCCGCCGACCGCGACGACCTGCGACTGCTCGCCCGGCTGGACGCCGCGGCCAGGCACTGGGAGCAACAGGGCGCGGCCGCGGGCCTCCTGTGGCGCCGGCCGGACCTGGACCTGCTGCGCCGCTATGCCGGGCGCGAGGGGGCCGCGCTCAGCCCCCTGCAAGGCCGCTTCTACCGGGCCGCGCGCCGGCTGGCGGGGCGGGAACGGCTGCTGCGCGGCGGGGGCTTGGCCCTCCTGCTGCTCCTGACGCTCGCCTCACTCGGCGCGGCCTGGTGGGCGCGCCAGGCCGAGGCCCTGGCCGAGCGGCAGAAGCTGGTCGCGCTGGACGCCATCACCCAGCGCACCTATGAGACGGTGGACAAGCTGGCGAAGGTCGCCGGGACCAGCCAGGTCCTGGGCGAACTCATCCAGAACAACGTCGAGTTGCTCGACCGGCTCCTCGCGCTGGACCCCAGCGATGCCAACACCCAGTACCATCAAGCCGCGAACCTCCAGCGCGCAGCCGACGCCTGGATGCAACTCGGCGACACCGGACGGGCCAAGGAGACTATGCAGCGGTTGCTGGAGATCACGCGGGGGCGTGCCGCTGCCGACCCGGGCGACCGCGAGTGGCAACATGGCCTGGCCAACAGCCACGACAAGCTCGGCGACTTCACCCTCGCGCTGGGCGACACCGCCGCCGCCCGCGAGGCCTACCGGCAGGCACTCGCCATTGGCGAGCGCCTGGCCGCCGTCGACCCGGGCAACAGCCAGTGGCAGCGCGGCCTGTCCGTCAGCCACAGCAAGCTCGGCGACCTCGCCCTCGCCCTGGGCGACACCGCCGCCGCCCGCGAGGCATTCCGGCAGGACCTTTCCATCGCCGAGCGCCTGGCCGCCGCCGACCCGGGCAACAGCCAGTGGCAGCGCGACCTGTCCATCAGCCACGACAGATCCGGCGACCTCGCCCTCGCCCTGGGCGACACCGCCGCCGCCCGTGAGGCCTTCCGGCAGGCACTCGCCATCCGCGAGCGCCTGGCCGCCGCCGACCCGGGCAACAGTGAGTGGCAGCGCGACCTGTCCGTCAGCCACGAAAAGCTCGGCAACCTCGCCCTCGCCCTGGGCGACACCGCCGCCGCCCGCGAGGCCTACGGCAAGGCGCTCGCCATCGCCGAACGCCTGGCCGCCGCCGACCCGGGCAACAGTGAGTGGCAGCGCGACCTGTCCGTCAGCCACCAAAAGCTCGGCGACCTCGCCCTCGCCCTGGGCGACACCGCCGCCGCCCGCGAAGAGTACCGGCAGCACCTCGCCATCGCCGAGCGCCTGGCCGCCGCCGACCCGGGCAACAGTGAGTGGCAGCGCGACCTGTCCGTCAGCCACAATAAGCTCGGCGACCTCGCCCTCGCCCTGGGCGACACCGCCGCCGCCCGCGAGGCCTACCGGCAGGCACTCGCCATCCGCGAGCGCCTGGCCGCCGCCGATCCGGGCAACAGCCGGTGGCAGCGCGACTTGTTGGTCAGCTACTTAAAGATGGGCCGCGTCCGACTCGCCGCCGGGGAGACCGCGGAGGCGCTGGAGGCCGCGGACAAGGGCGTCAGCATCGCCCAACGCCTGGCGGGCGCCGATCCGTCGAACCCGCGGCGGGCGACCGAGACCGCCGCCGCGCTCAAGCTGCGCGGCCAGGTCCACGACGCCCAGGGGCAACTGGACCTCGCGACGGACGATTACCGTGAGGCCGCCAAGCTGGCCCCGGACGACGCCGATGCGCAGGGCGCCCTGGGCTGGTCCCTGATCCGGCTCGGCCGCTTCGCCGAGGCCCGGGCGCCCACCGAGCAGGCGCATCGCCTGGCCCCGACCGATGTGAATTGGACCATCAAGCTCGGCCACACCTATCTGCTGGCGGGCGACCCGGCCGGCGCGCGGCCCTATTACGACGCGTCCATCGCACAAATCCCGGACGCCGCGGCCTTGGCGCGGGGCCCGGTCGCCGATTTCGAGCTGTTCATCGCCAAGGGTTGGCAGGTCAAGGCGTGCCGCGCCGCGCTGGCGCGGATGCGCGAGGGCTTTGCGCGGCGCGCCCCGGCCAAGCCGGCGGGGGGCGCCGGGCCCTGACCCTGGAATCGGCCATTGCTCACGCAAAGACGCCAAGAACGCAAAGAAGAATAGAACGTTGCAGCCGATGATCCCATCACCCGGCAGGTGAGCCGTACGACGGAGATATCGCATTGAAAAAACTTTGCGTCTTTGCGTCTTTGCGTGAAACAAATGCTCTTTGCAGGATGACAGGCGTGCCTGGGAGCGGGTGGATCATTCCCACTCGATGGTCCCCGGCGGCTTGCCGGTGATGTCATAGACGACCCGCGAGACGCCGGGGACCTCGTTGACGATGCGCCGGCAGACCAGATCCAGGAACTCATAGGGCAGGTGCGCCCAGCGCGCGGTCATGAAGTCGATGGTCTCCACCGCGCGCAGGGCGATGACATGGGCGTATTGGCGGTTGTCCCCGACCACGCCGACCGAGCGCACCG
>Ga0247839_1001657_pt1 | contig 35757 bp, 36 predicted proteins | sample LaCruzMarch2015__6_FD_192405 | JGI IMG/M metagenome (GOLD analysis project Ga0247839, IMG submission 192405) | Freshwater microbial communities from meromictic Lake La Cruz, Castile-La Mancha, Spain - LaCruzMarch2015_16m | ecosystem: Environmental > Aquatic > Freshwater > Lake | place: Spain... | reverse complement strand
AAATATGAAATTTTTAGATTTGCCTTTCGACTTTGCTATTGTTATAACGCTGCGTTACCAACTAGAAATAACAAATTAATTAACTTGCAAATTCAATATTGGTTACCAAACCAAGGAGATGCCTTCAAGACGATTTTTTTTGTTGTTGACCACCAAAAATTGCAGGAATAAAATAGACAGAGGCTAACCAATAGCCGCACTAACGAGAAGCTATTGAGTGCATTATTTTGTTTACTAAACTTTTTCTTCGTCTTGTTTCTTTTCTGTTCCATCGTCAAATAACATGCGAACAGAAGGGGTGTAATCATCGTCAATCTGACCACTTTTTACCATCCAAATAAATGCAACCAAGAAGCCAATGGCTAATATAAAACTGCACCCTATTAATATAAACATTATTTTCATAGTTTTTTTGCTGCTAGCTACTAGCTTCTTGCCTCTAGCATTTTTTTTATATTTTATAAATTACTTTTTCTGCCAGCTGCTAGAGGCTAGCTGCTAGAAGCCCTTTATTTCATTTTCTTGGCCAACAAATAAGTACTAATACTTGTAAAACCAATTACTGTTACCGAACTTATTGGCATTAGTATAGCTGCAATTACTGGCGATAAAGTACCACTAACTGCATAACTTAAACCTATTATATTATACAACAATGATAATACAAAACTTACGTAAATTACTTTCATGGTGTTTTTGCAATATTGTAAATATTGGGGCAAATGTTCAAAATTGGTTGCATCCATTATTACATCGCTACTTGGCGAAAAACTAGCAGTATCTTCACTTAAACTTATTCCAACATTTGCTGCTTTTAAAGCTCCTGCGTCATTCAATCCATCGCCCACCATAATTACTTTATTGTTGTTGCCTTGCAATGTATTTATATAAAGTAATTTATCGGCAGGATTTTGTTTAAATAACAATTCCGATTTTGCTGGAAAAATGGTTTGCAAATAGGTTTTTTCTAATTCATTATCGCCCGAAAGAAGATGCAAAGAAAACTGGTTAGATAAATTTGTAATTACTTGTTTCAAACCTGCTCTGTAAGTATGATTAATTATAAAACAACCTTTAGTTTCATTATTTATTTTTATATAAATTTTGGTATTTAAAAGTGTGTTTTTCTCTTCTTTTATATTTAAAAAATTGGCAGATCCAATTAATAAATTATTGCCAGCCACATTTGCCTCAATTCCTTTACCAGTAATTTCTTTAAAATTATTCAGTATTATAGCAGTAGGTACATTTAAATATTGAGCAATTTGTTTGCTTAACGGATGAATGGAATTTTGAGTAACAGAAAAAATCAGTTCCTTTTCAAGTTCTGTTAAAGTTTCTCCAACAAAACTTATTTTAGAATCATTATTTTGAGTAATAGTTCCCGTTTTATCAAAAACTATGGTGTTCATATTGGCTATGTTTTCAACTACACTTGCCGATTTTAAATAAAACTTATTTCTGCCCAAATTTCTCATGGCGTTACCAAGTGCAAACGGACTAGAAAGTGCCAAAGCACAAGGACAAGCAATGATTAATACTGAAGTAAAAGCGTGAATAATTTTGCTTGTATCATATACTGCCCAAAAAACAGCTGAACTAATAGCAATTGCCAATAAAGCATAGGTAAAATACTTACTCACTTTGGTTTGAAAAGTTTCAACTTTGCTGCTATTTTCTTTTGCAAAAATATCGTTATTCCAAAGTTGAGTTAAGTAACTTTGTTCAGTTAATTTTTTTACTTCAAGTTCTATATTTCCACTTGTTTGTTTGCCTCCAGCAAAAATAATTTCGCCCAATTCTTTTGCTATTGGCTCTTTCTCGCCCGATACAAAACTAAAATCAATATTGGCTTTACCTTTTAATAAAATACTGTCGGTTGGAATAATTTCATTGTTTCTTATCAATATTCTATCACCTATTTTAAGTTTGTCAATTGCAACAGTTGTGGTTTTGTTTTCGTTTATAGTAACTACCGAAATTGGGAAATACGATTTGTAATCACGTTCAAACGATAATGAATCGTATGTTTTTTGTTGAAACCATTTTCCTATTAACAAAAAGAAAATTAAGCCAGCCAAAGTATCGCAATAACCTAGGCCTGTATGTGTAAGAATTTCATAAAAATTACGAATAAATAAAACTACTAATCCCAATGCCAATGGCACATCTATGGTAATTAATTTTTTTCGCAAACCTTTGTATGCACCTATCAAATAATCCTGTCCGCTATAAAAAAATGTTGGGATTGAAAGTGCTAAATTAATAAAGCCAAAAGCAGGTGAAAGGTAATGTTTGGTTGTATTGTCTAATCCAAAATATTCAGGAAAACTAACCAACATAATATTACCAAAACAAAATCCTGCCACTCCAATTTGAAACAATAATTTTCTGTTTGGATTCAAAGGTTTTGCTTGGTCAATATTGCTCATATTGAACGAAGGTTCATAGCCAATACTAGCCAATAATTCTACTAATTCTCGTAATGAAATTTTATTTATATCGTAAACAATATTTGCATTTTTCTTTAAAAAATTTACCCTAACAGCAACTACACCATTATTTATTTTGTATAAATTTTCAAGCAAATAAATACAGCTACTACAATGAATATTTGGAATTTTAAATTGAAGTCGAGCAATTTTCGAATCAATATAATCAATAATTTTTGTTTGAATATTCGGGTCGTCTAAATAAGCAAATTTATTGCCAATGCTTTGTTTTAGTGATTTTCCAGGTGTTTTTTCAATAGTGTAATACGAAGTTAAATTATTGTCGGTTAATAAAGTAAATACATTTTTACAACCATTACAACAAAAAGTTTTATCGGCTATTTGAATTTCATTTTCTACACAAAAGTCGCCACAATGATAACAAGTAGCTTTAGTTTTTGGGGTTTTAGTTTCTATCATTCTTTATCAAAAAAATATTATATCATAAATATGCTTTTATTATCTTGCATAAAATACGATTTTTCGTTTTTCATTAAATCATTAATTATATCTTTTCTATTGCTTCCAGCTACTAATAAAAAGTTTTCAAATTGATCTAACATTGCAAATAATTCTTCTTCATAAAAAGCAGGATCAATTCTTGTAATTGAAAAATTTAAACGATAAGTTTTTATATAATTTATCAAGAATTTTTCCTCTTTATTTGCTTCTATTGTCGATTTTACAATTAATTGCAAAGTAGCATTTTTAGTTTGATCGCTAATTAAATACGTAAATAATTTAATGGCTTCAAACGAAGTTGTTGTTCCATCAAAAAGTAATATAATATTTTTAACTTCATACTTTTTTGATGGAATTAATAAAATAGGACATTTGGAAAATGACAATAACTTTTCAACATTGTTTTTACCGTTTTTAGTATGAAAATTTTTACTGATTATTTCTTTTCCAATTATAAACAAGTCATAATACATCGACTTGGTTTCAAATGTATTTTTATTCAACTTATCGTTATTAAATAATACATCAATTTTTAGGTTTAAATCAGTACATTTTTGAATAAAATTGCTAATAACCGCATCGTTATTGATTGGATTATCACGCATTATTTTTTCTATTATTTCAGCATAACGATATTGACTTAGTTCATTATTGTTTTCCTTAAATAATTTATCGGTACCATTATGGCTAATGCCTTCAATGTATGCTCCAGTTGAGTCTTTTAAAAACGATGAACTTACTATAGCTTTACTTTGATCAATTAAAGCCTCTGCATTGGTGTTATCTTCTAGTAAAATGAGCAAATTTTTTGACATAATAGTTGTAATTAAGCATTAATAAAAAAAGGAAAAATTAGTTTTTCAAATATATTTTTTAAGCAGTTTTGATGCAAATGATTACACTCAAAATATATAATGACTAATGTTTTTATTTATTTATGTTTATGTCAAAAAAAGCAATTATTTGCTTTCTAATTCAACCTGTTCTTTTTTAAGTTTTGTTTCTAACCAAAAGGTTCCAAAAGGAATTAACGAAACTAAAAATGCAACCAATGTTTTAACAAAACTCCATTTTAAAACAATAAATGCTTGTAAAAGTAAAATGCCATAAAGCACAAATAAAACACCATGAAGCCAACCAAAATATTTTACTGGTTCTGGAATTTTAAAAGCATATTTTAAAGGCATTGCTATTAATAATAAAACCAAGTATGAAATTCCTTCTGAAAAGGCAATTACTCTAAAATTTTTAATTACTGATATTTGTTTTTTCATTTATTTTATGTGTGTTTTATTGTTAATTAGGTCAAAATTGTATTGCAGAATTTTATTAATTTAGGAAGAAATTATTTTACAACACTTCCTAACTCAATTTCTTTTTCAGTGCTAACATTATACAATTTTCCAAAATCATTTCCAGCCATTAATAACATGCCTTGGCTTTCAATTCCACGTATTTTTCTTGGAGCTAAATTGGCCACTACTGTTACTAATTTACCTACCAATTCTTCTGGTTTGTAATATTCTGCAATGCCGCTTAAAATGGTTCGTTTCTCAAAACCTAAATCAACAGTTAACTTCAACAATTTATCAGCTTTAGGAACTTTTTCTGCTTCTAAAACTTTACCAACTCTTAAGTCTAATTTTTCAAAATCTTCGTAGTTAATATTGGGTTTCAATTCCGCTAAAGTTTGAGTTTTTATTGGCTGCTCGCTATTTAACTTTTTTATTTCTTCTAAACGAGTTAACTGCTTTTGAATTTCTTCGTCTTCCACTTGTTTGTATAAAATTTCATGCTTGCCCAACTGATGATTTTCCATCAAAATATTTTCGTTAAATAACGAACTCCAGTGCAAGTTTTCATTACCTAACATTGACTTTAGTTTAGTAGAAGTATGTGGTAAAAATGGTGCTGCCGCAATGGCTAACTTAGCACAAATTTGCAACGCATCAAACATAATTTGTTTAACACTTTCAGCATCTGTTTTTATCAATTTCCAAGGTTCTGTATCGGCCAAATATTTATTTCCTGCTCTGGCAATATTGATGAATTCTGCTTGTGCATCACGTAATTTTACAGCATCTAAATCCTCACGCATAGCATGTAAACTTTGTGCAACACCATCAAAACAAACTTGGCGACAAGTCAATAATTTTTCAACTGTTAATGGTGAATTGATAGCAGGAATTTTTCCTTCATAAAACTTTTCGCTTAACACCAAAACCCTATTTACAAAATTACCAAAAATGCTTACCAACTCACTGTTTATACGAGTTTGGTAATCTTTCCAAGTAAACTCACTGTCTTTGGTTTCGGGCGCAATGCTTGTTAAAACATAACGCAATTCATCTTGACGATTAGGGAAATCAACCAAATATTCATGCAACCAAACAGCCCAATTTCTACTGGTTGAAATTTTATCACCTTCTAAATTTAAAAACTCGTTGGCAGGCACATTGGTTGGTAAAATATATTTGCCATGTGTTATTAACATCATTGGAAAAATAATGGCATGAAACACAATATTATCTTTACCAATAAAATGAATGAGCGCTGTATCTTCATTTTGCCACCAGTATTCAAAAGTTACTGGCTTTTGGCCACTAGCTTCTGGTAAACCTCTTGAATTTGCCAGCTGCCAGTTGCTAGCTGCCAGTTGCAAGTATTCTTTTGAAGCACTTATGTAACCAATTGGTGCATCGAACCAAACGTACAATACTTTTCCATCGGCACCTTCAACTGGAACTGGAACGCCCCAATCCAAATCGCGGGTCATGGCTCTGGGTTGTAAACCTTCGGTAAGCCAACTACTGCACTGACCTTTTATATTACTTTTCCAACCATCAAAACGTTTAATATATTCTTGAAATTGTGCTGATTGTTGAATGGTATCCATTGGCAAAAACCAGTTTTTAGTTTCTTTTAAAACAGGAGTGGCGCCACTTAAAGCCGACTTAGGATTGATTAAATCAGTAGGACTTAATGTAGTTCCGCATTTTTCACATTGATCGCCATAAGCATTCGTGTTTCCGCAACGTGGACAAGTTCCCGTGATGTATCTATCAGCTAAAAATTGATTGGCTTCAACATCATAATATTGATTGGTAATTTCTTCTTTAAAAACACCTTTATCGTATAAATTCCTAAAAAACTCTTGTGCTGTATCGTGGTGAGTTTTTGAAGAAGTTCGGCCATAATACGAAAAATCTATTCCAAAATCCTTGAAAGCATTTTTCATAATGCCATCATATTTATCTACTACTTGTTGTGGTGTAATTCCTTCTTTTTTTGCTTTAATAGTAATTGGCACTCCATGCTCATCGCTACCACAAATAAAAAGCGCTTCTTTTCCTTGTGCTTTTAAATAACGTACGTAAATATCGGCAGGAAGGTAACAGCCAGCTAAATGGCCTATATGAACAGGGCCGTTTGCATAAGGCAAAGCCGCTGTTACTAAATATCTCTTTGGTTCTGAATTATTCATAAAAACAGGCGCAAATTAGTTCAATATTTCGCAATTTTGAAATGCAAATTCTTTTGGGTTTTTATTTACAATAAATTGATTTTGACAAATGGTCTTTTTTAATAATTTTGATTCTTGAAAATAAAAATAAAATATATGAAAATAGCAATATTAGGAACAGGAAATGTGGGCGATACCATTGGTTCCAAATTAGTAAGTCTTGGCCATGAAGTAATGATGGGTTCAAGGACTTTAAACAATGAAAAAGCGTTGGCTTTTGTGGCAAAAAGTAATGGAAAAGCATGCAATGGTACTTTTGCCGATGCAGCTAGTTTTGCCGAAATTATTTTTAATTGTACCAAAGGTGAAGTAAGCTTAGATGCTTTAAAAGCTGCTGAGTACGCATTAGAAGGAAAAATAATAATTGACATTGCTAATCCATTGGATTTTAGCAACGGAATGCCACCATCTTTAATTCCTACACTTTCAAACACCAATTCATTAGGAGAAGAAATTCAAAAAACTTTTCCAAATTCAAAAGTCGTAAAAACTTTAAATACCATATGGTGTGGTTTAATGGTAAACCCCAATTTGATTGGTAATGGCGAACATGTAAATTATATTTGTGGCAATGATGCAGAAGCAAAAACCAAAGTAATTTCATTGTTAAATGAGTTTGGTTGGAAAAACGAATTTATTCTTGATCTTGGCGATTTAACAGCAGCTAGAGCTACCGAATCTGTTTTACCCATTTGGTTAAGAGTTTATGGAGCAACTAAAAATGGAGCTTTTAATTTCAAAATTATTAGTTAAAGTTTGTAGATAAATTTTCTTCACTGTCGTTATTTTAAACTTTTAGACATTCGTTTCGTTCGATAGCTATCGATCGAAATGTAATTTCAATAAGTAAGCGAAATGTTAAGCTGATTTAATTCTTAAACACTCTCAATTTTTCAAACCTTACTAAAATTTTATGCGCATTTATTTACTTCCAATTTTTTTGATTTGTTTTATTGCTAATATGGCCAATTCACAAACCATTAAAGATGATTTTGAAGGCAACGGAAATATTAGCTCGTGGTTTGGCGATGCTTGTTCAATTGATATCAATTTTGCTAATCCTTTTAAGCAAAGTATAAACACTTCTAATACAGTTTTGGAATACAAAGACAATGGTGGTTTGTATGCCAATGTTAGATTTGATTTATCCAAAAACCTAAATTTAAGTAAGAACAATATTTTTTCAATTAAAATTTATGTTTCATCAAATTCAGTAACTGGAAATCAACCCAATCAGGTTTCGTTAAAACTGCAAGATGGAAAATTATCGGAGCCTTGGTCAACCCAAACAGAAATTATTAAGCCAATTGTTTTAAACCAATGGCAAACCATTATTTTTGATTTTGAAAAAGATAAATTTATCAATTTAAATAGTGGTTCCGTTCATCCAAAATTGAGAACTGATTTCAACAGAATTCTACTTCAAGTAAATGGCGAAAACAATACTGATCAGGTTATTGCTTACATCGATGATTTTAACTATGAAAAATCAGATTCGTTTACAACCATTTTCAAAAAATTGGTTTGGTCTGATGAGTTTGATAGCAGTGGAAAGGTTGATGATAAAAAGTGGTATCATCAAACAAGACTTCCACAAGGAGGAAGTTGGTACAATGGCGAAATACAGCATTATACCAACAGAATTGAAAATTCAATAGTTGAAAATGGAATTTTAAAAATAATTGCAAAGAAAGAATCATTTAACGACCAAGGATTTACAAAACAATATACTTCTGCAAGGCTAAATTCAAAATTTGCTTTTAAATATGGTAGGGTAGAGTTTAGAGCAAAACTCCCAACTGGAAATGGAACTTGGCCTGCAGTATGGCTTTTAGGGAAAAACATAAACGAAGATGGCGCTTATTGGGACAGTTTAGGATTTGGTAAAGCTAACTGGCCTGCATGTGGCGAAGTAGATATTTTGGAGCATTGGGGAGGTAATCAAAATTTTGTTCAAAGCGCCATTCATACCCCTTCAAGTTTTGGTGGAACTGTAAATTTAGGTGGACAAACTATCAGTACTGCTTCTACCGCTTTTCATGTTTACGCTATGGAATGGACAGCCGAAAAAATGGTGTTTAGTGTAGATGCAAATATACATTACACTTATAATCCAACCGTTAAAAATGCAAGTACTTGGCCTTTTGATGCAGAGCAATATTTTTTGATAAATTTTGCCATACAGCCTAGCATTGCAGCTAACTTTACTCAAGGAGCTTTAGAGATTGATTATATAAGACTTTACCAAGAAAACAACACAACAAATTTAAATACAGCATATAAAAAACAACCTGTTTTTTATCCTAATCCAGTGGAAAATGAATTATTTATAAATTTGGAAAACTTAACCGAAAAACGAATTCCTGTAAATATTTATTCAATAGATGGAAGATTGCTTTTAAACGAAAAATATTTTGTGAAAGACGGTGCCATTCATTTGAACAATTTAGACAATTTAACCAAAGGAGTTTATTTGGTTTCTTATGAATTGAACCAACAGATATTCAGGTTTAAAATACTAAAAAACTAAAATTTATGTGCAGTTGATATTACTTCTATTTCTCAAAAACCTCAGCAAATTTTTGCTGAGGTTTTTTTTTGAAATCAGCTTTTTTACTTTCATCAAATCTTTTTACCGTTCAACAATTTTGTAAAAATAAATTTGGAAGGTATTTCTTTTTTTTACTATCATTGTGATATCAAATTAATATCAAAATAAATTATGAAAAACGAAATTGAATTTAAAGGTAGCCTTGGATTTGGGATGTTGTTTTTAGTTTTAGGTGGCATTGTTGCTAGCATTGCAGCAATTGTTATGTTCAAAATGATTCTGCTAATTCCTGTAGTTGTGGTACTGTTTATATTGTTGCCAGGATTTTACATTATTCAACCAAACGAATCATTGGTGCTTACACTTTTTGGTAAATATGTAGGAACCGCAAAAGACAATGGTTTTTATTGGGCAAATCCTTTTTTATTGAAACGTAAAATTTCATTGCGTGCTAGAAACTTGGACAGCCAACCAATAAAAGTAAATGATAAATTGGGTAATCCAATTATGATAGGAATTGTACTGGTTTGGCGTGTTGCCGATACTTTTAAAGCTGCTTTTGAAATTAACGATTACGAAAGTTTTGTAAAAATTCAAAGTGAATCGGCTATTAGAAAATTGGCAGGTACTTATCCTTATGATAATTTTGATGATGAACAAGCAGAAATTTCACTGCGTTCAGGTAACAACGAAGTGCATGAAGAGTTAGTTAATGAATTAACTGAGCGTTTGGTAATTGCAGGCATTGAAGTAATGGAAGCAAGAATTAGCAATTTGTCGTATGCACAAGAAATAGCTGGTGCAATGCTTCAACGTCAACAAGCTACTGCTATAGTTGCAGCCAGAACAAAAATTGTAGAAGGAGCAGTAGGTATGGTTGAATTGGCTTTAAAAATGTTATCGGCTAAGCAAATTATAGAATTAGACGATGATAAAAAAGCTGCCATGGTAAGTAATTTAATGGTTGTTTTGTGTAGCGATAAAGCTGCAAATCCGGTTATTAATACAGGAACTTTGCATCAATAGTGAATAAAAATAGTAATCATTAATTGAAATAATTTAAAAATAGTCATGGAAGCATTTTCAGAAGAACAAAATTTTATAAAAAACTGGTGGATGTTAATGTTAGCAATATTAGTATTGTCAGCAGCACCAATATATGCAAGCGTAAATCAACCAATTGACGAATTAATTTTTCCGCTAATTATTATGGTGATAGTAATTGTTTTCTTTTATTTTCTGTCGTTACATTCTAGAATTGATGATAAAGGAATTTCAGTAAAATTTGGATTTTTTCAGCGTCATTTTAAGGAATACAAATGGGAAAATATTAAGTCGGTAGAAATTAGAAAATACAATCCTATTTGGGAATATGGAGGTTGGGGATACAGAGGTTGGAATAGGAGAAATCGTGCTTTTAGTGTATCAGGAAATATTGGTTTGCAAATTATTTTGAACGATAGGAATGTGGTGATGATTGGAACCAAAGAATCAGAAAAAATGAAAAACTATTTATTGTATTTAAAAGGTAAATATCAAATTGCTGCATTAGCTGCAATAAACTAATAAAAATGGCCGACAAAGACGAGAAAAAACCTTTTGCTTTACGCCTAAGTAAGGAAATGATGGAGAACATTGAAAAGTGGGCTGCTGACGAATTTCGTAGTACCAACGGCCAAATAGAATACATATTAAACAAAGCATTGAAAGATGCTGGAAGGCAGAAGAAAAAGAAATTAGACGATAGCAATTAGACGATAGTCGATAGCAAAACAACTATGGTCTATTGTCCATAAACCATTAACTTTAAAAAACATGAATAAAGTAGAAGAATTTAACGCGTACCGCGAAAAAATGAATGATAAAATATTGGGTTCTGAAAACTTAGTATTGAAACGATTATTTAACTTAGATAGCAACACTTATGCCGATGGTGCGTTAAGTAGCCAAGTGAAAGAAATGTTAGGCTTAGTTGCGAGCATGGTTTTACGTTGCGATGATTGTATAAAATACCATTTAGGAAAATGCCATGAAGCAGGTGTAACCACTGAACAAATGTTCGAAATTTTTGCAGTTGCCAATATTGTAGGAGGAACAATTGTAATTCCTCATACCCGCAGAGCAGTAGAATATTGGGAAGAATTGGTTGGGTAATTTGGATAAAAATCAATGTATTTTTATTTCAATAAGTTGGTCAATTATTTTGTTGTTTAAATATTTGAGAAAGTATAGATAGAAATTTTTAAATAATAATTGTAAATTTATATTCCAGTTTCACGTATTATTGTAGTACACTAAAATTGATTACTTACCTAAAACATACAGAAATAGATAAATATAAATGGGATGCTTGCATAACAAGAGCTAGCAATTCGTTGATATATGCTTATTCGTGGTTTTTAGATGTGGTTAGTCCTAATTGGGATGCTTTGATTTTGGATGATTATACAGCTGTAATGCCTATTACTCATAGGAAAAAGTATTTTTTTTCTTATTTATTTCAACCATTTTTTACCCAACAATTAGGAGTATTTTCAAGGTTAGAAACTCCTGATTTTGTGGTGCAAGATTTTTTAAATGCCATTCCTGCTAAGTTTAAATTTATTGATATAAATCTAAATGAAGAAAATTGTGCAGAAGGATTATCAGAAAAGAAAAACTTTATTTTACCAATTGATGAAGCTTATTCCGATTTATATGCTGCATACAAAGGTCAGGCTAAAAGAAATATAAAGAAGGCCAAAGAGCAAAATTTATATTTACAAGTTTTGCCTTACAAACAAGCAGTTGATTTTTATATAAAACATAAAGGAGCTGAAACTAAAGGTGTAGTTTTAAAAGATTATTTAACGCTTAAGCAGCTTTATAAAATTTGTAATAAACAAAATTTACTCATGTCTTTTGGAGTGTTTAGCAAACAGTTTGGTTTGGTGGCTTGCGGTGTTTTTATTGCTCATAATGAAAGAATAATTTTTCATTTGGGAACATCAAATAACAAAGGAAAACAAGTTGGGGCAATGCACTTTTTAATGGATGGAGTTATTTCTCAATTAGCTGGAAAAGATAATTTTATTGATTTTGAAGGTTCGGAAATTGATGGAATTGAAAGGTTTTACAAATCGTTTGGAGCATTTAAAAGACCTTATTATAAATACAAAAACAACAGATTACCCAAAATATTAGCTTGGTTAAAATAATGAAACAAAAAACCCTATTATTTATAATTGCATTATTTCTTTTTGCTGCATGTGAAAAAGATAAAAGTGCTTCTCAAAATTCAGATTTTTTTCCTCCAGTAAATTTCGATATCAATGTAAACTTGGTTTTACCCGATGCTGCTCCTTTGCAAGTTCAAGGTGGATATATTTACAGAGACGGACAAGCTGTAGGATATAAAGGCATTATTATTTATAATAATTTCGATGAATTTTTAGCTTTTGATAGGGCATGTCCTTATAAAGTTGACAGTGCTTGTAGCCGAATTTATATGGCTAGTAATAATACAAATTACCAATGTGGAAATGGGAACAATCGTTGTTGTAAAAGCGAGTTTTTTTTAAGCACAGGAACAGTTAGTAAAGGTCCTGCCGAAAGGCCACTTCGTCAATATTTTGTAACCCGAAGCGGTGATTATTTAAGAGTAACCAGCTTTCCTCAGTAATTCATTTTGATTTTACTATAAAAGAAATATCAATATTTGTTTCTATTATGGTTTAAAAATTTGTTTTTGTATTATTGCACATGCAATTTGAAAACACTTTAAGTTTTGCTCAAAACCTTGATGCAAACGATAATTTAGCCCATTTTAAAAATCAATTTCATTTATTAACCAATAACGATAAACATGTAGTTTATTTATGTGGAAATTCATTAGGCTTACAACCAAAATCGGCCCGGGCTGCGGTAGAGCAAGAGTTAATCGATTGGGCAAAATTTGGAGTTGAAGGTCATTTTAATGCAAAAAATCCTTGGTTTGGGTACCATCATTTGTTAACTGAAAATGCTGCAAAAGTAGTTGGAGCAAATCCAAGTGAAGTGGTAATTATGAATAACCTAACAGTAAACTTGCATTTAATGATGGTGAGTTTTTACCAACCAACTGCTACCAGATTTAAAATAATAATGGAAGCAGCTGCTTTTCCTAGCGATTTATATGCCATGGAAACGCAAGTAAAACACCACCATTTAAATCCTGACGATGCAATTATTGAACTAAAACCTCGTGAAGGTGAATATACTTTACGTACTGAAGATATTATTGCAACCATTAATGCAAATGCCGATAGTTTGGCTTTGGTGATGTTAGGTGGAGTAAATTATTATACAGGCCAAGTTTTTGATATGAAAGCCATTTCAGCTGCTGCGCATGCAGTGGGTGCTTATGCAGGATTTGATTTGGCGCATGCTGCTGGCAATTTGCATTTGCAATTACACGATTGGGATGTGGATTTTGCGGTTTGGTGTACTTATAAATATTTAAACAGTGGCCCGGGTGGAACAAGTGGCGTTTTTGTTCACCAAAGACACGAAAATTCTGAACTTAACCGTTTTGCTGGTTGGTGGGGACACGATGAAGGCGAACGTTTTCAAATGAAAAAAGGCTTTAAAGCCATTGCTGGCGCACAAGGTTGGCAATTAAGCAATGCACAAATTTTTCCAATGGCAATTCATAAAGCATCGTTAGAAATGTTTGCGAAAGCAGGTATAGAAAATTTAAGAGCAAAAAGTGAATTGCTAACAGGTTATTTGGAGTTTATTTTAAATGATTTCAGTGAATTTTTAACTGTAATTACTCCTAAAAATAAAGAGGAAAGAGGTTGCCAACTTTCTATTATAGTTAAAGAAAATGGCAAACAATTATTCGACTTTTTAGAAAACGAAAACATAATGCCTGATTGGCGTGAACCTGACGTAATTCGCATGAGTCCGGTGCCAATGTACAATACTTTTGAAGATGTTTATTTGATAGGCGAAGCTTTAAAAAAATATTTTACTTCATGATAAAAATTGAAAAAATAACTACTCCCGAAATTCAACAAATAGTTTGGGATATTAGGCACGAAGTTTTTGTAATTGGTCAAAATTGTCTAAAAGAAATTGAGTACGAGTTTGAGGAAGAAAGTATCCATTTTATTGCTTACTTTAATAACGAACCTGCTGGTACAGCAAGAATTAGGGAAACTGAAAATGGCTTTAAATTGGAGCGATTTGCGGTTTTAGAAAAATTCAGAGGCAATGGAATTGGATCAGCTTTGGTGGCGTATTTATTGAATGAAACCATTCCTTTTGGTAAAAAAATATATTTACATGCGCAATTAACTGCAGCGCCTTTGTATGCAAAACATAACTTTAAACCTGATGGTGAGAACTTTTGGGAAGCTGATATTGAACATGTAAAAATGGTTTATAGTAAATAAAAATGGAGCTCAAAAACGAACTAATTAACCAAATACATTTAATTATTGCTAAATCGAAAGAAAGGGCAATTCGTTTCGTTGATAGTGAACGAGCAATGATGTATTGGCAGATTGGTAAAGCCATTTTTGAAGAGCAGCAGCAGGGAAAGGAAAGAGCAAAATATGGTGAGTTTTTAATAAAGTCATTGTCAAAAGAGTTGGAACCAAAATATGGCAGTGGATTTTCAACTCGTCAGTTAGAAACATTTAGACAGTTTTTCAGGGTTTTTCCAAATACGAACGCACTGCGGACGCAATTCAATTGGACACATTATACGGCTTTCTAAGTATTGATAAATTAAATAAAGGAAAAGCATAAATCTTTTACCAAAAACACATGAAATTTTTAATTGTTGGATTAGGAAATATAGGCGCTGAATATGCGCAAACTCGCCATAATATTGGGTTTGATATTGCTGAAGCATTGGTGAAAAAACATGCAGGAAATTTTACTGTTCAAAAACATGCGCAATATGCGCAAGTAAGTTTGCGTGGCCGACAAATGCACGTAATTATGCCAACTACATATATGAATTTAAGCGGTAAAGCCGTTCGTCATTGGATGACAGATTTGAAAATTCCCATTGAAAATATTTTTATTTTAGTAGATGATTTAGCCATTGATTTTGGGAAATTACGAATTAGGGCAAATGGAAGCGATGCAGGTCATAACGGACTAAAAAGTTTAAATGAATTACTGCTTACTCAAAATTTTCCGAGGCTTAGATTTGGCATTGGAAATAATTTTCCAAAAGGTCGCCAAGTGGATTATGTATTAGGAAAATGGAATGCAGAAGAAATGAAAGAAATGCCTTTTTTGATTCATAAATCGGTGGATGCCATTGAAAGTTTTGTTATAAAAGGATTACCATTAACTATGAATGAGTTTAATAAATAATGCAATTATTTGTTAACCATATTTCACATAAAATTGAATCAATTGCTGATTTAGAAAATTTTGATAAAAGCCTTTTGAACGGTAACGAAAAAAAGGCTTTTTCTTTTCTTGAATCTTGGTATCTAAACAATGATTTTACCTTCCAAAGTTCAGGAAGCACAGGCATTCCCAAACAATTTACATTTACTAAAGAAGAACTAATTTGGTCGGCAACACAAACAAATATTTACTTAAAATTAACTGAAAAACCACAACATTTTTTCATTTGTTTAGACATCAATTTAGTGGCTGGCGCCATGCTTTTGGCAAGAGCAATTTTGTTGAACGCAGCCATCACCATTGTAAATGCAAGTTCCAATCCGTTTGAGTTTTTAAACCAAAACCATCCTTATACTTTTGCTTCGTTGGTGCCAATGCAATTGCAAAGCATTTTAAACACTGCAAATGGTGAAAAAAAATTGAATCAGTTTGATAATATTTTGTTAGGAGGTGCGCCTGCTTCCAACTCTTTAGTTAAGCATTGTGCCAATTTGAAAGTAAATATTTGGGCTACGTATGGCATGACAGAAACGTTAAGTCATATTGCTTTGCGCAATTTAAAAACCATAAATTCTTTTCAATTATTGCCCAATAATGAAATTGAATTAAGCCAAGAAAACACGTTAAATATCAGAAATATTATAACCAAAAATCAATGGTTACAAACCAACGATTTGGCTGAAATAACTCCAAATGGTTTCGCCATTTTAGGCAGGGTAGATTTTGTAATAAATACAGGTGGTTTTAAAGTAAATGCTTTAAGTATTGAAGAAGAAATTGCTGAATATTTTAAGTCGAAAAATATTGTTCCAATACCTTATTTTATTGGAAGCTTGCCCGATGAAATACTAGGTGAAAAAGTATTATTATTTATAGAAGAGTCAAATAAAATGGTTATAAATTTTGAGGATTTAAAAACGTACTTGAACAGTTTTTTAAAACATTACGAAATACCCAAAAATATACAAATCGTACCTCAATTTTATTACACCAACAGTTTAAAAATTGATAGAATTAAAACAATCAATTACTCAAAATAAATAAACAAAATCCTTTACTAATAATCCTTTATTTATTCTTCCTTTTTAAAGCCCTATTTCGCTCTACTCCTCTGTTTCTAGGCTTCGTTTTATTTGGATTTCTTTTTCTAGGTCCGCCTAAATTTTCCTTGGTATTCTTAGCTTTCTTTTCGTGGAACGAAGGTTTGGCTTTTTTGTTTTTCTTTATTTTTAAATAATTCTTTGAACCAACTTCCGCTTTTTCTTCTGCAGCAAAAACCGTTGATATCACAACTTCCTTCGGCATTTCTACCATTGGAATTGGCATTTTCATTAAGTTTTCAATGTAAAATTGGTATTCTTCTTCTACCTCATTTACAAAAGTAATGGCCAAACCATTTTTACCAGCACGGCCAGTTCTACCAATCCTATGCAAATAATCTCCTGGCGAATTAGGAGTGTCAAAATTGATAACATGACTCACATCGGCTATGTCAAGTCCGCGAGCTGCAATATCTGTTGCAATTAATATTCGAACTTTTCCTTCTTGAAATTTCTTTAAATTAGCAAACCTCATGTTTTGCGATTTAGCTGAGTGAATCACCAAAACATCATCTACAAATTTAGTAACCATTTGCTCAAATAATCGGTCGGCATACTTAATGGTTGACACAAAAACTAGCACTTTATTGATTGTTTTATCAGTGTTTAGCAAATGTTCTAATAAATTCAGTTTGGTGTTATAATTTGGAACCGAATAAGCCGATTGGCCAATTTGTAATAATGGTGTTCCATGCGCTGCAATTTCTATTTTTTTAGGATTGGTAAAAAATGTTCCAATTAACTTTTCCACTTCTTCGGTCATGGTAGCCGAAAACAAAATATTTTGGTGCTTTGGCAATAAATCTAAAATAGTGGTTAGTTGTGCTCTAAAACCTTGGTCAAGCATTTCATCTACCTCATCAATTACCAATTGCTGAACTAATTTTAGTTTTAAATGTCCAATTGCTGCCAAATCAATCAATCGACCAGGAGTGGCAACTAAAATATCCAAACCATCAAAAACCATTTGTTTTTGATGATTGATATTGGAACCACCATAAATTCCACCAAATCGTAAATTGATATACTTGGTTAGTTTTTCAATTTCTTGAACCACTTGAACGACTAATTCACGGGTTGGTACTAATATAATTACACGAGGATGTTTATCGTGAATAAAGTTTAATTGCCTAATTATTGGCAATAAATAAGCAAAAGTTTTTCCCGTTCCAGTTTGCGCCACACCAATTACATCAAGGCCTGACATAATAACTGGGAAAGCTTTTTCTTGAATAGGAGTGGGGTGAATATATTCTAAATCATCTAATGCTTTAAGCAAAGATTCGGTAATATTTAGTTCGTCAAAGTTGATCATAAAACGGTTTTGTTGTAGCTAATTTGTTTGATTTTGTAAAGGATAGTCTTGTAATAAATAATAAAACCTATTGCTTTTTAGGTATTTACACAAAATCAATTCGGTGCAAATTAAGCCTAAAAGCTTTAAATAACTAAATGAAAATTTAAGGTGGTCCAAAGCAAATCAAAAATCAAGATTGTAAACTTTCTTACAATGCATTATTTTGGTGTCAATCTTATTTAAGAATCTTTTCCAATTATGGTTGGTAATGAATTTATAAGCAAATGTTCGACCCCGTTGGGGTCGCATGTTTATAAAAAAAATTAATCTATAAACATACGACCCCGATGGGGTCGAACTAGTTAACAAATTAGATGGTGGTTTGCATAATTTCATTTTATATTGAATTTCAGCAGTTTCATTGCAGGCTATTCATATTCAACTCTGCTGATAATTATCAATACGGAGTTATTATTTTGTAGCATCTTATGTTTGTGCTCTTGCGATGTATATGTATTCTAATCTTTCAATTTATCGTTCAAAAACTAATTAATCATAACATTTTAAAGGCAATACAATTTTACACTAGCAAAACTCCAACAATAACTTATTTTTGTTCGATATTTTACAACTATAAAACTAAATAACAACCAAAAACCTATGGCCGAATTTCAACTTGTAATGCCTAAAATGGGCGAAAGTATTGCTGAAGCAACCATTATAAAATGGCTTAAAAACGAAGGTGATTCTATTGCTATTGACGAAACTGTATTAGAAATTGCAACCGATAAAGTAGATAGTGAAGTTCCTAGCCCAAAGGCAGGAATTTTAGTAAAAAAATTATACAAAGATGGTGATGTAATAGCAGTAAATATGCCAATTGCCATTATCGAATTATCGGGAAGTGCAAGTGTTCCTGCTGCCGCACCAATTGCGCCAGCCGTTGTTGAAGCGCCTAAAGTTGTAACCCAAATTGAAGCTACTGTAAGCCATGCCATTAATACTGCTGCGCCTGTTGCTGGTGTTGCTGGAAGCAATAAATTTTACAGTCCTTTGGTTTTAAATATTGCTCGCGAAGAAAACGTGAGCATGAGTGAACTAGAAACCATAGCTGGAAGCGGAAATGAAGGCAGAGTAACTAAGCGTGATATTTTAGCATTTGTTAGTAGTAGAACTGCAGGAACCCCTCAACCAGTTGCAGCTCCTGTTGCTGCGCCAGTTAATATACCAGCTGCTATTCCAACTCCAATTGCAGAAGCACCAAAACCTGCTACACCTGCTGCACCAGTTTCTGCACCAAGCGTAAGTGGTGGCGATGAAATTATAGAAATGGACAGAATGCGTAAACTAATTGCCGACCACATGGTAATGAGTAAACATACTAGTCCGCATGTTACTAGTTTTGTAGAAGCCGATGTAACCAACATGGTTTTATGGCGCGAAAAAAACAAAAAAGCATTTGAAAAACGTGAAGGTGAGAAAATTACTTTTACCCCTTTATTTATAGAATGTGTTGCTAGGGCAATTAAAGATTACCCAATGATTAATTGCAGTGTAAGTGGCACCAATATTATTAAGAAAAAGAATATCAATATTGGAATGGCAGCAGCATTGCCAAGTGGTAACTTAATAGTTCCAGTAATTAAAAATGCCGATACCATGAACTTAATTGGAATTACCAAACAAGTAAATGATTTGGCCAACAGAGCAAGAGCAAATCAGTTAAAACCAGACGATATTTCGGGTGGAACATTTACTTTAACCAATGTAGGTGGATTTGGAAATGTAATGGGAACTCCCATTATTAATCAACCGCAAGTAGCTATAATGGCAACTGGTGTGGTAAAGAAAAAACCTGCAGTAATGGAAACCGAGTTTGGTGATGTTATCGCTATTCGCCACATGATGTTTTTATCGTTAAGTTACGACCATAGAGTAGTTGATGGTTCATTAGGTGGAAGTTTTTTACGCAGAGTTGCCGATTATATGGAGCAATGGGACGTTAATAGAGAATCGTAGCGTTTCGACAAGCTCAACGACCATTCTAATTAATATTTAAAAAGCTGCTCATTTTTGGCAGCTTTTTTTGTTAGATACTGGCTAGGTGCTATTTAGAAGGCGAAATTTAAAATTGCTTTCTTATTTTATTTTGAAATAAACAATTTACAAGTGTTTGCTTTACCAGTATTATCTTTTAAAAGTACTGTATAAAAGCCATTAACCAAATTTTCAATATTTATAGTAGTTGTTCCTTCTATATTTTGGGAAAGTATAGTTTTACTAAGCATATCAATAATTTCAACAGAATATGTTTTACCTTCTTCGCTAATTTCTATGTTTAATAATTCTTTGGCAGGGTTAGGGTATATTTTTAAAGGAGTAGTGGGTTTGGGTGCAATAATATTAATCCTACCATCTTGGTCTGTTTTGGCTACAAATAATTTACCGTATATTTCAGTGCCACCTGTAGCTACACCATAAACCGATTTTTTTCCATTAGGAACCCAGAACCAAAAAAATGTTGGACCTTCACTAGTATAAAAAGTATCAATTTTTGTAATGTTTAAATTACTATCTAAATAAGTAACTGAATTGTTTGTTATATAACCATTATCTGGTGTTGGTTTAATAAATATTGGATAATTAATAAAGAATTGTTGTTTAATTCCATTCATTTTTTGAGTATTCAATTCCAAGTCTGTTTTTATATAATTTGACCTGAAATTGTTATTATTATCGTATAAATCAAAATCGCCTAAAATGGTTATACTTAAACTATCGTAACTAAAGCAAGCATCTGAGTATTGAAGTCTTTTAATATCATTGGGTGCGGCTTGCCTTGTCCACCTAATATTAAAGTTGCTATCAATATTTGAAACTACTAAAGAGTCGCCTATTGCAACAAAAGCATAAAATGTATTACTATTTAGTTGTAATAGCTTTCTTATGTATTTTCTGCCAGATTTTATAGAAGGATAAGCAAAAATTTTATCCCTAATAATATTTCCATTTTCATCTATTTCCATTAAATAGGGTTCATTATATATTCCATTTCTTACATTAAACCCTCCTACATAATAGGAGTTTTTTTTATGTGCGTTTTTTGATAAAAATCTAGCCCCAGCTTCATATTTTTCAAATAATTTACTGTACAATATTTTGCCGTCATTGTTGGTTTTTAAAATTCTTATATTATTTAATTCCTTCGCTTGAAAAGAAGCATCACTAATAAAAATATAATCTCCATTTTCGGTTTCTGTAAAACCTCCAGTAAATTCATCATTTTGAATGGGGTCTCCATAATCAATTTTCCAAAGTACGTTACCACAAGTATCCATCTTTACAATAATAATATTTGTTTGCCCATTAATCGGGTCAATTTCCTCTGGTGTTCCATCAGCAATTACAATGATAAAATTATCGCTTGTTTTGTAAATATTTAAAAATCCTATATGTGAATAAGGAAAATACTTTTCAAATGAACATTGGCTATATAATTTACCTGCAACAAAAGGCAAGCAAACGAGTAATAATATCCATTTTAATTTGTTCATTTGAAAAGTATTTTGATTAAGTTACTTATCTACTAATAATTTGTTAGTTAAAACTGTTATACCATTATGGTCTTTAATTTTTACTATATACATGCCTCCACTTAAAGCACTAATGCTTATTTGCTTATTAGCATTACTTACCGTACTACTAACATAAACTTTACCCAACAAATCAACTATTTCTATTTGGTAATTTTCTTCATTAGGCAAGCTAAACAATAACTCATTTTTAGCTGGATTAGGATAAAAACTACTAAATTTATTTACTGTTTCAGTTTCTTTTAGCTTTACAATATTAGTTGTTTTACCCAAAGCACAAATATTTATTAAATTATTATTTCCATATATCCATTCATTTATTACTAAAGTTGGGGAAGTAAATGGATAATTTAATACAAAAGTATATTGAAACCCTTGGTCTAAAAGTGCTATGTCTTCTGGTGCAATATAAACAGTACCATCGCTAAATAACTGTATAGGAGTATTGTAAAGAGTATTATTCATATCCATTAATTGAATAGTTAAATCGGCAGGTAAACTAGGCAAACAATTTTCAAACATTATTTTAGCTGTTAATCCTGGCTCATGGTCTTTTTCATTATCTACAAATTGCATATTGTTTTCTTGCCACAATATCGCTCTTGCTGCATATACTGCAGGTCCTGCTGTTTGAGGATTTTGTATGGCAATAGTATTTAAAGAATCTATAGCAACACTATCAAGTGGAGCAATTACAGGATACCTAAATGGCAATAAAATACTATATACTTTTATAAAGTTTTGCTCAAAATAGGTTGAATCGTTAGTTGTATTAATTAAACTATCTGCCAATAAATATTCACCACTTCCAAAAGCATTTTCTATATCAATGAGGCTATTTAAAAACGTATTTATTACTGTTCCCCCATTTTTTTTGTTCACTAATTCTTTTTCATAATTTAATTGAAATACATAATAAATATTTGATGTTTAAAACATAATTTCTTGTATTGTACCACAAGGCATTACAGGGTATTTTTTTTCAATAATTGGTCTTGTGTTTTTGTTTTGATAAAGCCTAATGGTGAAATAAAAAGCAGAATCGCTATTTTCAAAGTATGGTATTTCTTTTAGTTCAAAAGTTCCCAAATCTTCTTTATTCCACATTCCTTTTATATATGTGCTTTTATAAAAGGAACTATTTCCAAACATATAAACATACAAAGAATCGGTTTCGGTAAAAAACTTATTATTTTTTATTTTTACTTTTATAGTATTTGTAAAGTTATAAGGAATATTACCTATGTTTAAGTTTTTACCTGTTGGTATGTTACTTATTAAAGTTTTTGTTTTAAACGAATCTGGTAAATATTTTGATAAACTAAACTTGGTTTGAAAACTGGTGTAAACATAGGTAAATTTAAAATAGCCATTACTATCTGTTGTAATGGTTTTATTGTAACTATTGCTATTTTCAGTGTACGATACTGGAAAAGTAAACGAATAGTTTCTAAGTGGTGAATTGTCAGTACAACTTTCTACCAATCGTCCTTCTATTTGATAAATTGGTGAGGGAGGTTCTGTTTCTATTTTATTGCAATCTGCATTTAAGCAAACCAAAACAATAAAGAATGCTGCTGTTATTATTTTCATAAGTTTTTTTGTTTTAAACCCCTGCTACAAGGCGAAGCAGGGGTTTGGATTTTGTTATTCAAATATTAAATCTTGAACATTATTACAACTTGTTGAAACTAAATAATTTTTTTTGTTAATTAGATTTGAAAATGCTAAATTATTTTTATATAAATACACAGTGCCTTTTATCGAATCTATATTTAAATACATTTGCGATTCTTTTAAGTAAATTACACCTAAAACTTCACTTACTAAAGGTCCTTTAATAAAAGTTCTTTTATATGGATTGCCTGGGTTTACTCCACCCACTTCAATTAATAGAGAATCGTTATTAGATATATTTTTAAAGTTTTTGAATATTAAACTAATTCCCATAGTGAAATTATAAGCTACATCTCCAAAAACAATACTTTTTCCTCCAGGTATTTTATATAAAATGGTTTTTCCTATTCCAAAACCATCCTCCATAATCAGGTTTTTTCCTTTCAAACTTGATAAAACGCTAAAATAACCATTGCTATCCGTTTTCCCGATTATAATTGCATTTCCAATTTTATCGGTTTCGTCACGAAATTCAAATGTTTTATTTTTTAAAGGTGTATTGTCGGTACAGCTATTCACCAACCTTCCTTCCAAAACATATCCATTAAAAACTGGAGTTTCTTCTACTTTATTACAATCAGAATTTAGGCAAAGCAACGCAATAAAAAATCCAGTAATCATAGTTTTCATAAGTATATTTGTTTTAAAACCCTACTGCATAGTGCAGTAGGGTTTAGGGTTTAGATTATTCAATTATTAACTCTTGAATAGAACTACAATTTGTTGAAACTAAATAGTTCTTTTTAAAAATAGGGCTTGTAGCATTTAATATGTTCTTATATAAATAAATAAAACCTTGGGTAGAATCTTTATTTAAATACATTGGAGTTTCTTTTAAATAAATGACACCTAAATCTTCACTAGTCAAAGGACCTTTGACATAAGAACTTTTATAAGGATTTGTTGGATTAACACCTTGTGCATTTATAAATAAAGAATCGGTAGCCAATATACTTTTATAGTTTTTATAAATTAATCTTAGACCCATTGTGAAATTATAAGCCACGTTTCCAAAATTTATACTTTGCCCACCAGGTATTTTATAAAGAATGGTTTTACCTAACCCAAATCCATCTTCCATAATTAGGTATTTTACTTTTAAGTTTGATAATACACTAAAATAACCATTGCTATCCGTTTTACCTTTTATTATTTCTTTTCCTATTTGATCATTTTCGCCACGAAATTCAAAAGTTTTATTTTTTAAAGGTGTGTTGTCAGTACAACTATTCACCAGCCTTCCTTCCAATACATATCCATTAAAAACTGGTGTTTCTTCTACTTTATTACAATCAGAATTTAGGCAAAGCAACGCAATAAAAAATGCTACTGTTATTATTTTTATGTTTCTCATTACATTAGTTTATTAAAAGTTTAACAAAATTACTTTCAGTTCCAGTACTCAAAAGTACTACATATATTCCACTTGCTAAGTTAAGTTTGGCAGTATTTATTCCAGTTTGGCTACTAGCATTCGCTACTACATTTAGTGTTTGTGTATAAATGGTTTTTCCATTTATATCTATTATCTTCAATTCGCCTTTTCCACTTTGTAAAAAAGTATAATTCAAAATTACTTCATCTATGCTATTAGCTGGGTTAGGGAATAATACCATTTTGCTTTGCGCCTTGGTATTAGGTTTTATATTAGTATTTTTTCCTTTTTTACTTAATCTATAATCTACACAACATGTTACCATATTATTGGGAAATGGATTGTATGTTACTTGATTTAGTGGGTCCATTAATGGCAAAGCAGGGTAGTTAATATAGTATCCATCTTTAGGATATGTAAAACTGCTATTTTGTATTATCATGTTTTCTTCTTTTTTAAAACCCTGCTGCACGAAGCAGCAGGATTTTGTTTATTTAAAAATCAAAAACTAAATCTTGATTTATACCGCAGGGCATGATTTGATATCGTTTTGATTGAATTTGATTTGTGTTTGAATTGAGCCACATTGGTAATGATACTTCAGATAATGAATAACTTGAATTATTGGAATAATAATTACATGCTTCATTATTTATTTCAACAATAGAAATTAGGTCATTTTGAAGGGGACCAATTTTTTTTTGGTATCCTTTATTTGGAACGTAATAGTTCAAAGTATCATTAATTGTTAACTTTGAAAAATTGTGATATTTTATATTGATAATTATTTTGTAGTTATAAGCAATTTCCCCAAAGTTTAAGCTTTTACCTCCAGGAATTTTATAAAGCAATATTTTACCACCGTCCTCTTTTAAAAATATATTTTTACCTTTAAATTTTGAATATATTCTAAAATAACCATTGCTATCTGTTTTAACTTCTAACCTACCTAAATAGTTATTATCTTCATAACAAATAAAATTCCAATTTTTCTTTGGAGTATTATCAGTACAACTATTTACTAACCTACCCTCTAATATAAAAAACTCATTTACTGGAGGTATTTCTTCTACTTTATTACAATCCGAATTTAAACAAAGCAAAGTTACACAAAGTGCTAAAACTAAAGTTTTATAAGTTTTCATGTGTTTAGTTGATTAATAGTTTCACAAAATTACTTTCGGTTTCTGTAGTAAGTAATACTACATAATACTACATATATGCCACTTGAAAGATTCAACTTAGCAGTATTAATTCCAGTTTGGCTGTTGGAATTTTTTGGATATTGGTCTACCATAATTTTATTTTGCATTTATGCACTTGCAACTAATATTATTAGTTTGATATTTACAAGTTAAATTATTTATTGATTGAAATTATGGTGTCCAGTTTTTAATTCAAATACAGCCTTTATAGTTGTGTTTACTGCATAAAAGGGTAAATAAAATAAAATATTTTTGGTTAATTTTTTTTTCAAATACTCAATAAAAAAATGATTTTTGGAGTATTTTAGGGTATTTTTTAGTAAAAAATATTTCTATAAACAGCGTTTTTAGGCTAACAAATGTGCGAAATATTTATTTATACCCACTTGCGCGCGCAAGTAAAGGTATTTAACGTTGTTAATGGCTACTTGCGCGCACAAATCATGACAAACATCATTAAATATGCCTACTTGCGCGCGCAAGTAGGCATATTTAACGTTGTTTATGCCTTCTTGCGCGCACAAGTGACAGTATTCAAGGTTGTTTATGGCTACTTGCGCGCACAAGTAATAATTATCATTATTATTTAACAACCAAAGTATTCTTGAACCATTATTTTTACCATTATTTTGTTATTTTAAAATGAAAATGAATAATTTTGAATTGTAAAATTTCATTTTATTTTTTACAAAAATTTAAAATTATTTGTTTTTTTAAAAATAAGAATCCTATTTTTGTCTCTCACATTAATAAAATAAAACCAATGATATTTCACTTTTTACAAAATCCATTCGAACTAAAACGTCTTGGATATGCAAAATACGTAGTATTTGCAAAAAAACATTTAAATTATTTAATTGCTAACAATGGCGATGGTAGTTTAACACCTTTAATTAACATGCTTACCACAGTTATAATGGCTTTAGAAACTTGGGTAAGCAAACAAGATGATGAAGGTAATGTTCAAAAATCGAAAACGGAAAGTTTAGATGAAATTGAAAACAATTTTGAAGATTTTGTAGATGAAGTATGGGACGAAGCAACATATAAATTTGCTAAAAAGGCTCCTGAAATATTTGCACAATGTTTTCCAAATGGTTTATCGGAGTATAATAATATTACAAGGGCTAATTCAGTATTGCTTATTACTAGGGTGAACAATTTTTGTACACTACACAAGGCTGAATTACCAGCAGGAATGGATACTAAAGCTAACAATTTTTTGGTAAATTATACTGCCAAGCTTAACGAACAACAGAATGAAATTGGTGAAGTAAAAGATGGAAGCGAAGAAGGTAAAAATTTAAGAGGTGTGGTGGCAAAGGAAATGAAAAAAGTGTTTTTAAACCTTTTATTGAAGTATGAAGACAATGAAGAAGAAGTTTTAAAATACTACGACATGGAAACCGTTAATTATAACGTAAGAAGAAAGGTGAAAGAAATACAAACACCCCCAATTAAAGCATAAAACAACAAAAAAAAAGCTGCTCAAAGTATTGCCCTCAAATAGTTACTTACTATTTGAGGGCATTTTTATGGTAAGAAAAGTAAAATTCAATTATTGATTTAAGTTTGGATTTGTAATTGAATTTAACAAAATTACATTGGCATCATTGAACCAAATTATTGTATAAAACAGCCTACTTGGTAAAGCAATAAAACCCTAATCAAATCTTTGTTTTTCCAAATTATTATCACAAAGGTTATTGACAACCGTCAAGAAAATACGACCGTTTTGACATTTCTTTTGTATCTGAAAAAAAAATGCAAATGTTGCCATCGGTCGATATCGTAATTTTAAATTATAACGGAAAAAAGTTTCTGGACGAATGTATTCAAACTGTTCAGTTATCTACTTATACTAATAAGCATATTTATTTGTTAGATAATGCTTCTACTCACGATGATGTAGCTTATATAATGGCAAATTATCCTGCGGTAAAAGTTATTCAAAACCCCAATAACAATGGCTATTGCGCAGCTTATAACTTGGCTTTGCAGTTTTGCACTAGCGATTATATTATTTGTTTAAATAACGATGTAGCAGTTGCTCCAGATTGGATAGAAAGCATGGTAGAATTAGCCGAATCGGATGAAATGATAGCTGCCATTCAACCAAAATTGATTTCGTATTTTGATGAAACTGAATTTGAATATGCTGGTGCTTCGGGCGGAAAAATGGATGTGTATGGTTTTCCGTTTTTACGCGGACGAATTTTTGACAGCATAGAAAAAGACAACCAACAATACAACAATATCACTCAAATATTTTGGGCTAGTGGTGCTGCGTTATTCATGCGTAAATCGGCTTTAATACACAGTGGTTTTTTTGATGAAACCATTGTTCACCACATGGATGAAATAGATTTATGCTGGCGATTAAGAATGGCTGGATATAAACTTTTTGTTCAGCCAAAATCGTTTATAAAACATATTGGCGGAGCTACTATTCAAACCAAAAGCTTTAAAAAAATTTACTGGAACCACAGAAACTCCATTTACATTATGCTTAAAAATTATAATTCAAAACATGCCTGGAAGTTTGTTCCTATACATGTTATACTGGATTATGTGGCTGTAGCTTACGCAATTATTTCTTTAAATTTTGTAATGGCAGGTGGAATTTTATCAGCACATTTTTGGTTGTTATCAAACATATTTTTAATAAAAAGTAAGCGCAGAGAAACGCAAGCAATTAGGAAAGTAGGCGATGAAAAAATACTTCCTTTTTTATACCGAAAAAGTGTGGTGATAGAATACTTTTTTAAACGAAACAAAACCTATTCAACTTTAACAAACATAGATTTACATGAAAATATCAATCATTAACGAAGCCCTAAACGGACTATTGGTTTTACAACCTGAAGCATTTGAAGACGAACGTGGATTTTTTATAGAAGCATACCGCAAAGACCAATTTGCTGAATTTGGAATCAATGAAGAGTTTGTACAAGACAATCATTCACGCTCATCGAAAGGTGTTTTGCGTGGTTTGCATTTTCAGTGGGAACCACCCATGGGAAAAGTAATGCGAGTAACACAAGGCGAGGCATTTTTAGTAGCTGTTGATATAAGAAAAGGTTCGCCAACTTTGGGCCAATGGTATGGTGAAACAGTGAGTGCTGCCAACAAAAAAATGGTGTGGGCGCCAGCAGGTTTTGCACGAGGATTTTGCACATTAAGCGATTTTGCTGAAATACAATATAAATGCAGTGGTTTGTATAGTAATAAAGCTGAATCGGGCATTTTATGGAACGATCCAGCAATTGGAATAAATTGGCCAATAGAACATCCTCAACTTTCAGAAAAAGATAAAGTGGCTCAAACTTTAAGTGAATGGTTAAAAACCGAAAACTCAAATAATTTTAAATATGCACGCTGATAAAAAAATATTGATTCTTGGAGGTGCAGGTTTTATTGGAACTACACTTGCTCCTTTTTTAAAAGAAAGTGGTTACAATGTAACAGTGGTTGATATTGGTTGGTTTGGAAACAGTTTACCAGCCAATATTCATTATATAGAAGCTGATATTTTTGATTTGAAAATAACCGATTTGGAAGTATTTCATACGGTTATATTTTTAGCAGGACTTTCAAATGATCCAATGGCTGAATTTTCGCCAAAAGATAATTTTATTTATAACACTGGATTGCCAGCGTATATTGGTTATTTGGCCAAAGAAGCAGGAGTAAAACGTATAATTTTTGCTAGTTCATGTTCGGTTTATGGTTATACTCATAACCGTACTTTTACCGAAGACGATATTGCCATTAGCAATTATCCTTATGGCGTTTCAAAATTGCAAGGCGAAAAAGCTTTGTTGGCTTTAGCCGATGAAAATTTTTCGGTTATCTGTTTCCGTCAAGGAACTGTTTGTGGGTATTCGCCACGTATGAGGCTTGATTTGGCCATGAACACCATGTTTAAAAATGCGCTAAGCAATAAAGAAATTAAGTTGAGCAATCATAAAATTTGGCGCCCAATTTTAGGTCTTGTCGATTTGTGTAATGCATATAAACTAGGCATAGAAAGCAATTTAGAATTTGGACAAGTAATTAACCTATCATCGTTTAACACCACCATTGGCGATTTGGCCAAACAAGTAGAAGAATTTATGTTAGATTTTTGTGAGCTTGAAATTACCATTACTGATTCGCATGTAGAAGACTACAGAAATTACAAAGTAAGCACTGAAAAAGCGGAGCAATTATTAGGTTTTAAAGCCACTCAAGATGGGTTAAGTATTATTAATGATTTGTATAAAAACTTAGTACATTTTAGTGATTTTAACAATGAAAAGTTTTACAATATTGAAGTATTTAAAAAAATTATGATGTCGAAACCTATTGGTTCATAAATAAAATTTAAGCTATTTTTTTAAACTAACAACACTACAATTTAAAATGAAAAAAGTACTAATTATAGGAGCAAATGGCCAACTAGGAGCCGATATAAATACTTGTTTGAGTAATCAAAACTTTATTACACTTACTCCCAATCATGAAGCATTAGACATTACTAATTTTGAAAAAGTAAAGGAATATATTTTACAAAATAAACCATCGGTAATTATAAATACAGCAGCTTACCATAACGTAGATAAATGCGAAGAATTTCCGTTATTAGCTACATTTATAAACACCAATGCACCTACTTTTATAGCTAAATTATGCAAAGAAATAAATTGTAAATTTATACATTTTAGCACCGATTATGTTTTTGATGGAACCAAAGGAAATCCTTATTTAGAAACCGATATTCCTAATCCGTTAAACATGTATGGAAAATCGAAGTTTGAAGGCGAAAATGAAGTTTTAAAAGCCAACGAAAATGCGCTAGTAATTAGAGTTTCGGCATTGTATGGAGTAAATCCTTGTAGGGCAAAAAACGGTTTGAACTTTATACAACTCATGCTAAAATTAGCAAGTGAGCGCGATGAACTAACAGTAGTAGGCGATGAGTTTGTATCGCCAACTGCAACTTTAGATATTGCCAATACTTTACCATCAATTATAGAAAGAGATTTGAATGGAATAGCTCATTTAACATCGGAAGGTGAGTGTAGTTGGTATGAATTTGCAAAAGAAATTTTAGCATATACCAACACCAACGTAAAGTTAAAACAAGTAGAATCAAGTCATTTTCCAGCTAAAACTCCTCGCCCAAAATATTCGGTTTTGGAAAACGATGCATTGAAAAGAAATGGAATTAAAACAATGCCTCATTGGCGCGATGCTTTGCATATATACCTAAACACAATAAAAAAATAACACAACACTTAAAAAACAATAATGATACAACCAACGCAACATCAATTTCATATACCTGTAATGGGACTAGGGTTTACAATAGATACTCCAGTAAAAATTGCTCGTTATGGAATTAACTCTGCTATTTCAATAGTTGAAGATAATTTACTTGAACAAATGCGAGAATTTTATTGTGACAAATTGAATTTTCCTTACCAAAAAATTGAAGAATCGGAGCACGATTATAGAGCAAAGAGAATTACTGCTTACTTAAATTTAGTAGATTATATGGTGCAAGACCAATCGAAAGAATTAAGTACAGAAGCGTTTGAACCATTGAGCGATATAACAAAATATTTTGAATTATTACCTGAAAATTCGCCTGTAAAAATTAAATACAATCAGCTTAAAAATTTAAGTGGTGAAGAGAAAATTAAGCTAGAAAATGAACTAAGAAATGAACTGATAAAAGGTTCGATTGAAGTGAATATTATGACCAAAGTGGATAAACCAAAATTAGATAAAGATGGCAATTCAATGGGTGTAGAATTTTCGGATGCTTTGTCGGCTTTGCGTGGTTTTGCAAACAGCAATTTAAGTTCTGGTGTAATATTTTCGGCTGGTTTAAACCCAAGACTTTACGGTTACTGCGAGTCGTTCCCCGATTTTTATCCCGATAAAAATGGCGATTTAAAAAAGAAAATTATTTTAAAAGTAAGTGATTATAGATCGGCTTTAGTTCAAGGAAAATTTTTAGCTAAAAAAGGTTTATGGGTTTCGGAATATAGAATTGAATCTGGCTTGAATTGCGGAGGACACGCTTTTGCAACCGATGGTTTATTAATGGGTCCAATTTTAGAGGAATTTAAAAACAAAAGAGAAGAATTATTTGACGAAGTTTATTCGGTTTGCGAAGCAGCCTTAACTGCAAATGGAAAAGGAGTTTTTAAAACAAAACCAGTGTTTAACATTACTGCTCAAGGTGGAATTGGAACTGCAAACGAGAATAATTTCTTTTTAGATTATTATCAATTAAGCAGTATTGGATGGGGAAGTCCGTTTTTATTAGTGCCCGAAGTTACCAATGTTGATGAAGATACTTTGGAAAGTTTGGCTACTGCCAGTCCTGATGATTATTATTTAAGTCACGCTTCGCCACTTGGAGTTCCATTTAATAATTTTAGAAAAAGCAGTTCAGAAGCACAACGAATTATTAGAATAGATAAAGGAAAAGCAGGTAGCCCATGTTTAAAAAAATTCTTACAATTCAATACCGAATTTACCAAAACACCTATTTGTACTGCATCTACCAAGTACCAATATTTTAAACTAAAAGAACTAAAAGAAGCTGGTTTAAGTGATGAACAATATGAAGCGCAAGCAAAAATAATTCAAGAAAAAGATTGTTTATGTGAAGGTTTAAGTGTGCCAGCTTTATTGGTAAATAACATTCAAGTTCCGTTTAATTTTAACGCAGTTACTATTTGTCCTGGTCCTAATTTGGCGTTTTTCTCAGGAGTTCATACTTTAAAACAAATGGTTGATCATATTTATGGTAAAACCAATATTTTAAATAATGTACCAAGGTCGAATGTGTTCATTAACGAACTAAGACTATATGTGAAATATTTAGTGAATGAAAATAACAATATTTCGCAACAATTTAACCAGAAAAAAGAAGATTATATCAATAAGTTTAAAGCAAATTTATTAATAGGAATCAACTACTACAATGAGTTGGCAACAAAAATGGAAGGCCAAGCCAATGAACTATTTAAAGGTATGCAAAACGAATTGGAACAAATTGAAATTTCGTTGCTTGCACTAAAAACTGCTACGGTAATTGCATAAAGATTATAGAAAAATAACATGTTAAGTTCCATATCAAAAGTTGATTATGCTAAAGAAATTTTGGATTTAAAAAAAGCCAAAAATGCGGTAATTCTTGCTCATTATTATCAAGAACATGCCATTCAAGACATAGCCGATTTTGTAGGTGATAGTTTAGCATTATCAAAACAAGCAGCAAGCACAAATGCCGATATTATTATTTTTGCAGGTGTTCATTTTATGGCCGAAACAGCTAAAATATTGAACCCAACTAAAAAGGTTTTATTGCCCGATTTAGATGCTGGTTGTTCATTAGCTGAATCGTGTACAGCAACTGATTTTGCTGCATTTAAAAAACTACATCCAAACCATGTTTGCATCACTTACATCAACTGTTCAGCCGAGGTAAAAGCCTTAAGCGATATTATTTGTACTTCGTCAAATGCAAAAAAAATAGTGGATTCAATTCCATTAAATCAGCCTATTTTATTTGCTCCAGATAGAAACTTAGGTAAATATTTAATCAATGAAACTGGCCGTGATATTTTACTTTGGGACGGTGCTTGTGTAGTACATGAAGCATTTTCGTTTCAAAAATTATTGGATCTTCATTTATTGCATCCCAATGCAAAAATTATTGCACATCCTGAGTCGGAAACTGATGTTTTAAAAGTGGCACATTTTGTAGGATCTACCAAAGCCATGCTCGACTTTGTAAAGAATGATGAATGCACAGAATTTTTAATAGCTACTGAAGTAGGAATTATCCATCAAATGATGCAAGATGTACCTAACAAAACATTGATTCCAGTACCTGCTAAAGAAGATAATACCTGCGCTTGCAGCGAATGTGCTTATATGAAAGTGAATACAATGGAAAAATTATACAATTGCTTATTGAACGAAACGCCTGAAATTTTCCTTTCAGAAGAGTTGATTGAAAAAGCAATTTTACCATTAAATAAAATGTTGGCTTTATCGAATTAACATAATGGAAAACACAGACATTCTTATTGTAGGTTCTGGAATTGGAGGTTTATCGTTGGCTATTAAAATTAATAGTTTAAACCCTAAATTGAAAATTACTTTAATTACAAAATCGGATGCAATAGAAAGCAATACAAGATATGCACAAGGCGGAATAGCTGCTGTGTTAGACAATATTAACGATTCGTTTGAAAGTCATATCAACGATACCTTAAAATGTGGAGCCGGTCTTTGTACTAAATCCATTGTAGAAATGGTGGTTAGAAAAGCACCTGAAAGAATAAAAGAATTGGTGAATTTAGGTGTTCAATTTGATAAAAAACCCAATGGAAATATTCATTTGGCATTGGAAGGCGGACATGTGGCTCCAAGAGTAGCACACCATAAAGATAAAACCGGTTTTGAAGTAGAAACAGTTTTGTTAGATGAAGTAAAAACCAGGGGAAATATAACACTTATTTCGCATCAAATAGTAATGGATTTAATTACAGATAATAGTGGTGAAAACAACCAATGCGTAGGTGTTTATGTGTATGAATATTTAACCAATAAAAAAAAAACAATAACAGCCAAAACCACTGTTTTAGCTACAGGAGGTTGCGGACAAGTTTATCATAATACCACCAATCCGTTAGTAGCTACTGGCGATGGTTATGGAATTGCTTTCAGAGCTGGCGCAATTCTCGAAAACATGCGATTTGTACAATTTCACCCAACTGCTTTGTATCAAAAAAATCATAATGAAGTTTCGTTCTTAATTTCGGAAGCAGTTCGTGGTTTTGGAGCACATGTAGTTGATGAAAATGAAAATAGGTTTTTGTTTGTTTACGATAAACGAGGCGAGTTAGCTACAAGAGATATTGTAAGCGCTGCCATTTTTGAACACATACAAGCTAAAAAAACCGATTGTGTTTACTTGGATTTGCGTCATTTAAATACAACTATATTTTCTAACCATTTTCCAATTATTACCGAAAAATTAAACGAGTTAGGTTATAATATTTCTACCGATTTAATTCCAATTATTCCTTCGGCTCATTACCAAAGTGGTGGAGTAAAAGTAAATGAAAAAGGTCAAACAAATATTGAAAATTTATATGCTTTAGGCGAAGTTTCATGTACTGGTTTGCATGGCGCTAACAGATTGGCATCTAACTCGCTTTTAGAAGCTTTGGTATTTGCCCACGAAGCAGCAGTAAACATTGTAAATACAATTGATAATGTTGAGCAAAAAAGCAACCTTTCAATTGAAAAAAACAATGGAAATTTAGTAAAATTTTTGGATAATGATTGGATTCAAAAGCAAACAGTTTTGCTAAAGAAAACAATGAGTGCAGCTACTTTTCAAAACGAACATTATAATTACAAAAAAGTGCTTGATTTTACTGAACAAATATTAGAAAAAATAACAGCCGAAAACAAACAAAATAATTATTCTATGGAGCTTTTAAACTTAAGAAGTTTGGCTACCACCGCACAAATAATAATTCAAGACTTAATATATTCAAATAAGAAAAAACCAAAATCACATTTAATTTTAGAAACAATTTAGCAATCTTTTAAATATAAAAAAAATGAAACCCAAAAAATTATCATGGGCAGAGCCCTACAGAATGAAAATGGTGGAACTTTTAAAAATGACCACCCGTCAACAAAGAGTTAAAGCAATAAAAGAAGCAGGTTATAATACTTTTCTGTTACATTCAGATGATGTGTATATTGATTTACTAACCGATAGTGGAACCAATGCCATGAGCGATAGACAGTGGAGCGGCATGTTTATGGGTGATGAAGCTTATGCAGGTAGCAGAAGTTTTTATAACATGGAAAAATCGGTTCAGGAAATTTATGGTTACAAACATGTAATTCCTACTCATCAAGGTCGTGGTGCTGAAAATATTCTTTCAAAAATATTGATAAAAAAAGGTGATATCGTACCAGGAAACATGTACTTTACAACCACTCGTTTACACCAAGAATTAGCAGGTGGTAAATTTGAAGACATTATTATTGATGAAGCAC
>Ga0247839_1001642_pt1 | contig 35971 bp, 27 predicted proteins | sample LaCruzMarch2015__6_FD_192405 | JGI IMG/M metagenome (GOLD analysis project Ga0247839, IMG submission 192405) | Freshwater microbial communities from meromictic Lake La Cruz, Castile-La Mancha, Spain - LaCruzMarch2015_16m | ecosystem: Environmental > Aquatic > Freshwater > Lake | place: Spain... | reverse complement strand
GACCCCGGCGACCCCATGCCGTTCTGATCCCCGCCCGGTCGGCGCTCCTCCGTGGGCGCCCCGGCCCCCCGCTCCTACCGCAGGTGAGTTCGCCATTTTTCCGCGCTTCTTGGAAGCCGCTAACACCCAGCGCGCGGACAATCGCGACACCTACGGCTATTTCGGCAATCCCATCTATTCCTACAGCCTGCGCGACGGGATCGAGGACGGCTTCCTCGCCCCCTATCGGGTCCATCGGGTGGTCACCGAGGTGGACGCCACTGGCTGGCGCCCGAGCCGGGACGAACTCGACCGCTATGGCCGCGGCATCCCCGATGACCTCTACGAGACCCGGGACTTCGAGCGCACCATTGCCCTGAAGGCCCGCACCCAGGCCATCGCCAGGCACCTGACCGACTTCATGCGGCGCACCGACCGCTGGGCCAAGACCATCGTCTTCTGCGTCGATCAGGAGCACGCCGCGGTGATGCGTCAGGCCCTCACCAACTTAAACCAAGACCTGGTCGCCAAGCACCCGCACTATGTGGAGCGCGTCACCTCCGACGAGGGTGAGACGGGGCGGGGCTTCCTGAGCAATTTCCAGGACCCCGAACAGAGCACCCCGGTCATCCTGACCACCTCCCAGATGCTCACCACCGGGGTCGATGTCCCCACCTGCAAGAACGTCGTCCTGGTGCGGGTCATCAATGGGCTGACCGAGTTCAAGCAGATCATCGGGCGCGGGACCCGGCTGCGCGAGGACTATGGCAAGACCTGGTTCAACATCATCGACTACACCGGCTCGGCCACGGCCCGCTTTGCCGACCCGGACTTCGACGGCTATCCCGAAGCGATCGATGTGACCGGGATCGACGGGGCGGGGCAGGCGACCGGCACCGAGATCATCGACCCGCTGGACCCGAGCGACCCGCTATCCGGTGCGGTCGGCGGCGACACGGCCGCGGGCGGCGATGGTAATGACCCGGGTCGCCCCGGGGTCGAAGAACCGCCGCCCCGCAAGTACTACGTCGATGGCGGGATAGTGAAGATCATCGGGCATGTCGTCTATGAATTGGACGGCGAGGGTCATCAACTGCGCGTCATCCAATACACCGACTATACCGCGGCCCAGCTTCGCACCCTGTTCCGCACGGCCGATGCACTGAGCGCCGACTGGGCCGACCCCGTCACGCGCGAGACCCTGCTGGCGCGCCTGGAGCTGATCGGCATCCGCTTCGCGGACCTGGCCGAGGCCACCGGGACCCCGGACGCCGACCCGCTGGACCTCCTCTGCCACCTGGCCTACCAGCGCCCCCTGCGCACCCGCCGCGAGCGCGCCGAGCACCTGCGCCGCAACCGCCCGGACTTTTTCGACCAGTTCAGCGCGGCCGCCCGCGGTATCCTCGACACCCTGCTGGAGCAATATACCGAGCACGGCCCGGGCGAGTTTCAGATCCCCCAGGCGTTGAAGAACCCGCCTTTTGCCGCCCACGGCAACGCCATGGAGATCGCCGATCTCTTCGGCGGACCTTTGGCGATGCGGCAGAGCGTGAACCAGCTCCAAGTGCTCCTGTACGCGGACGTCGGAGAACCGGGTGCAGGCCATCAGATAAAGAGGCGGCCTCCCGATGTCAGGCCATGTACGGATTCAAATCATGACTGAACTCTCTATACAACTTCTCCCCCCCGACGACGCGGGGCTACTCGATCCCTGTCGAATCCGCATCGGCACAGCGGATGTCATATTCACCCGTCTGCTGCGCGAGCCGAGCAATCAGTCGGATGATTACTTGCTGGCGTCGCCCGCGGCATTGGCCTTCTGGATTTGTGACAACTGGTGGCGTCTACGGTGGGAGAGCATCCCCGCCGGCGGTCCAGCGGCACCATGGCGTCTGGCACACGATCTTGCCGCGATCGGAGGCGGTTACGCCTGGCCGCGTCTCTGCATCTGGGGTGATGTCGATCGCATTGGATTCCTCTGTCACTCCGATCCCGTTGGTGTGGTGGGGCCGGTGCGCTATCTGACCGACGCTCTGCTGTATGTTGGCGCCTCCGCATTTGAAACCGAAGTGGACGCCTTTCTCGATAGGGTTGCCGACCGGCAGCGTGGATTCGGGTCGGATCGCGACGCCCTGCGGGCGTTGATCGCGGCGCTCAGAACCGAGCGCGATGATCCCGAGCTGGCCCGCTGGCGCAGGCTGGAGGCACGACTTGGCTTCGATCCGGACCAGGGTCCAGATGAACTTGTTGAATCGGCGGATACGTTGGCGAATCGCTTTGGCCTGGAGGCTGTCGAAGAGGCGCTGACAGCCGTTCCGGGAGGCGAGGCATCCAGAACCTTGGAGCGTGAACTGAGCATTGCCCGAGAACAAGGAGAGGTTTGCGACTTCTCAGCGGTTCTATCTGCCGTCGACCCCATTATACGTGATCCGCAGGAGGCGCCTTGGGTGGCCGCTGAAAGAACGGCTGGCCTTGTGCGAGCAATTGCTGGTATTGGCCATGACCCGTTACGGAATAAGCGATTAGCGGATCTATTAGGCGTCAGGACCGAGGTCTTTCAGAAAGTCTTGAATACCAGCAACCGGACATACGGGCTGCGCCTTGCCGAAGGAGCGGACGCCAAGTCTCAGTCTGTATCCCTGCGTTCTCGTTGGCCACAGGCACGTCGATTCGAACTTTGCCGGGCTCTCGGTGACGCCTTATGGTCGAGGAATGAAGTAATGGGGCCACTCACCAAGACGAGTACCGCGCGGCAGAAATTCCAACGGACCTTCGCCCAAAGTCTGCTCTGCCCGTTCGAGGACTTAAAGGCGTACTTGGAAACGGATCATCCGGATGAAGATGACATCGCCGCGGCGGCGGTTCACTTTCACGTTGCGAACCGAGTGGTGGAGACCGTACTGGTCAACAAGAAGCTGATCGAACGCGAGCGTTTGGTCGATCGGCTGGAGGCGGCGTAATCATGGCTGCGAAGAAACCCGCCGCACCCCAGACCACCGCCCAGCAACTCGGGGCAATCATCAAGTCCGCGCGCAACATCATGCGCAAGGACAAGGGCCTGAACGGCGACCTCGACCGCCTGCCGATGCTCACCTGGATCATGTTTCTGAAGTTCCTGGACGACATGGAACTGCTGCGCGAGACCGACGCCGCACTTGCCGGGACGCCCTTTCGCCCGGACATCGCGCCGCCCTACCGCTGGCGCGATTGGGGCGCCGACCCGGCCGGGATGACCGGCGCGGATCTCATCGCCTTCGTCAACAACGATGAGGCCATGCGCCCCAACGGCAGCCGCGGCTCCGGGCTCTTCTACTACCTGCGCGGCCTGTCCAGCGCGGAGGGCGCCGACCGCCGCGACGTGATCGGCACCGTCTTCCGCGGGATGCAGAACCGCATGACTGACGGCTATCTGCTGCGTGAGGTCATCAATGCCGTCAACCGCATCCACTTCACCGCCACCCAGGAGATGCACACCTTAAGCCGCCTCTATGAGACCCTGCTGCGTGAGATGCGCGACGCCGCCGGGGACTCTGGCGAGTTCTATACCCCGCGCCCGGCCGTGCGCTTCATGGTGCAGGTCATGGACCCGCGCCTGGGTGAGACTGTGCTCGACCCCGCCTGCGGCACCGGCGGCTTCCTGGTGGAGGCGTTCAGTCATTTGCAAGGGCAATGCCGCAGCGTCGCCGACCAGAAGGTCCTGCAGACCACGAGCATCCGCGGCGGCGAGGCCAAGTCGCTGCCCTACTTGCTGGCCCAGATGAACCTCCTGCTGCACGGGCTCGACCACCCCCGCATCGACCCCGGCAACAGCCTGCGCACGCCGCTACGTGACATCACCGACAAGGACCGGGTGGACCTGATCCTGACCAATGTCCCGTTCGGCGGCGAGGAGGAAAAGGGCATCCTCGGCAACTTCCCCAAGGACCGGCAGACGGCAGAGACGGCGCTCTTATTCCTGCAACTCATCATGCGCCGGATCAAGCGACCGGGGGCGGGGAATGACCGCGGCGGGAGGGCCGGGGTGATTGTGCCCCATGGCATCCTGTTCGGCGACGGGGTTTGTGCGCGCGTCAAGGAAGATCTGCTCAAACATTACAACCTGCACACCATCGTGCGTCTGCCCGAGGGCGTATTTGCCCCCTACACCGACATTCCATCCAACCTGATCTTTTTCGACCGTTCCGGCCCCACTCGAGACATATGGTACTACCAGGTTTCTCTGCCGCAGGGGCGGCGCAAGTTCACGAAAACTAAACCCATTGAGGATGCCGACTTCACCGACTGCTTGGCCTGGTGGACTGATCGTACCGAGGGGCCGAATGCCTGGCTGGCTAACGCGGCAGAAGTGCTCAAGTATGATTCGCAGGGAGGGTTGATGTCGGCGAACCTCGACATCAAGAATCCGAATAGCCTCGAGGCGTTGGAGCATCGGGAGCCCCGTGAGTTGGCAGCCGATATTTCACGCAAAGAGCGGCGGGTCCTGGACCTGATCGGAGAGATTGAAGCATTGCTGAGCGGGGAAACCGCCTGATGCACGGCTGGCCATTGGTAAGGCTCGGAGATCTGCTGGTTCAGTCCATCGATCGGCACCCGGTCGAGACGGGCAAGTTCTATCCAAACATCGGGATCTGCGGATTCGGGCGTGGGGTATTCGAAAAGCCGGCGATCGACGGCGGGTCCTTTGGGGCCGATCATCTATATCGCTTGCGTGCAGGGCAGTTCATTTACAGTCGGCTCAAGGCATTTGAGGGCGCTTACGGATTGGTTCCCGAATTTGGGGATGGTGCCTATGTCACTAATGAGTTCCCCGTTTTTGACATCGATAATGATCGGGTGCTACCCCGCTATATTTATTGGTACTTTCGCCGATCGGCGACGTGGGAGCAGCTTGCCAGGCATTCTATCGGTTTGGGGGCCAGACGGGAGCGACTTCATCCCAACGCCCTGCTGGCGCAAACCGTCCCTCTGCCACCGCTGACTGTGCAAGAGCGCCTCGTTGCAAAAGTCGAGGCCGTTGGGAGCCGTATCGATGAAGCTCGGCGACTGCGCAACGAAGTCCGACAAGGGTTCGGCGTTTTGCTGGTGGCAATGGCGCACCGTAACGACCTGTCGGCCGAAGTCAAACGGGCACTTGGTTGGCGGGAGCTGCGGCTAGGCGATGTGATCGCCCAGACTACGCGACCCGTCACTGTCATTGCCGATGAGCTCTATCCGAATGTCGGGATCTATAGCTTCGGTAAAGGGCTTTTCCAGAAATCTCCGATTGACGGGACTCTCAGCAGCGCGAAAACCCTGTATAGAATCAAGGCTGGAGAGCTGATTTACAGCAGACTCTTCGCCTTTGAAGGGGCGTTTGGTCTGGTTCCGGCTGAATTCGATGGCTATTATGTCTCTAATGAATATCCAACCTTCAAGTGTGATCCGGAAATCGTCCTGGCCGAATTCCTCCTTCCGTATTTCAAGTCTCCTAATGTGTGGAGGACGCTAACCGGCGATGCGGTCGGCCTCGGAGATCGTCGTAAACGCATTAAGCCTGACGTCGTGCTGCGACAAAGATTATGGCTTCCGCCACTCCATTGGCAGGAAGAGATCAAGTCCGTCGCAGCGAGGGTCGATCAAGCTGCAATTGCGTACTCAGGCGTAGACCGTGAACTTGATGCCCTGCTCCCCGCCGTCCTCGACAAAGCCTTCAAGGGCGAGTTGTGAGGCGCCCCCGTGATGCATTCCTCTCTGCGTCTCTGCGTCTCTGCGAGAAATCATTAAGAAGACTCACGCAGAGGCGCAGAGGCGCAGAGAAGCGATCCGGTAGGTCGGGTTAGGCGCTCGTGGTTCGGCGCTTGCAGAAAAGACAGGGGCTTAACGCGCGCCGTAACCCGACATGCGGCGCCGAAATGTCGGGTTACGCTTCGCTAACCCGACCTACGCCGGTGACTTGCACAGTTGCGCAAACGCGGGAACGAGAATACAGATGGTAGGTTGGGCTGAGGAACGAAGCCCAACGAGCGGCCAAACAATCGACGGCGACAAGTTGGGGTTCGTTCCTCACCCCAACCTACGGCATCGTGGACGTTTCGGGGCTCGGTGCAATACTTGGCCGGGCGCTGGAGCGTGGGGCCGAGGAATTGGCGTTGGCTGTTTTCTTCAATAGCAGGTCCGCTGAATGATCCAGATTGTCGAGGTGATGGGCCGTGCGCGTCAGGGAATGACTCGACCGTTCGTGTGCCGCGCCGACGATGGCGAGGTCTACTTCGTCAAGGGTACCGGCGCCGGGCGACGAAGCCAGATCTGCGAATGGGTTGCCGGTAACCTGGGGCTCGACCTGGGACTTCCGATCCCAGCCTTCGCCGTCGTCGAGGTGCCGTCGGAACTGATCGAGGACGGGGGTATGCCGGAACTGGGGGACCTCGGTGCTGGCCCGGCCTTCGGGTCCCGGCGCCATTCCCTGGTGGAACTGCCGCACACGGCAGTCGCTGAGGTGCCGCGTGACCTTCAGTGGGATGTGTTGGCCTTCGACTGGTGGATCCGCAACGGGGACAGAACCTTGACCGCCGCGGGGGGTAACCCGAACTTGTTTTGGGACCCGCTCGGGCGTAGCCTCTTGGTGCTGGACCACAATCAGGCGTTCGACCCGGACTTCGATCCGGCGGATTTCCGCGACCTCCACGTCTTCGCGCAGCAGGTGCCGGCCCTTTTCGGCGACCTGGTTCGGCGCGCAGAGTACGCAACGCGTCTGGAACTTGCCCTCAGTCGTTGGGACTATATCCTTGCGGGCGTCCCGCCGGTCTGGTTGTTCGCGGACGCCGAGCTGACGGTCCCGACACAGTTCGATGCGGGCGCGATTTTTCAAATGCTAACGTCCTGTGTGGAAAGTAACTTCTGGACCCTGCCGTGAACGCTGTTGCTTGCCGGTATGCGATCATCCGTTTCGCTCCGTACGTTGAGACGGGCGAGTTTGCCAATGTCGGGATACTCCTGTTGGCCCCGCGAGCGGGTTTCTTCGGTCATGACATCGAGACCCGTCGTCACGCCAGAATCACCCAGTTTTTTGGTGAAATGGACGCGGCGACCTACAAGGCTGCCATCACCATGGTCGGCTCCGAGTTGCGCCACTTCGAGACGCTGTTGCGGGAGCGCGGCTTTTGCACCCACGCGGACCCTGGCACCGTTGCATTCGCCCAAGAGGTCTTTCAGGAGATCATCCGGCCCCGGGAGGGAATCATCCGCTACAGCGACGCCCGGGTGACTATGGCGGTGGACCCGGGTGCGTCCTTGCGTGAGCTATTCCAGTATTACGTGGGGCGCTCCTTTGCAGTCGGAACCGGTGCCGGATCGGACCCAGCGGGAAGCCTGCGAAGGGGCGATGAGTGACCTATGCCCGGATGAGGTGCAACTGGTACTTGCCCACGACACTCTGTCGGTCTTGGAGTTTGCACGCGTCTGAAGCGATTCTTCTTTGCGTTCTTGGCGTCTTTGCGTGAGAAATCGCCGATTCCAGGTTCATCTGGCGGGGGTGGCTGATGTTTCTTCTATTGCCGCTAGCCCGCCGGCAGCGGCAAGCCCCCCGCGACCTCAAAGACGCAGCGGGGAAAGGTCTGCACCGCCTGCCCCCGGGGTCCGGAGAAGACCACGCGGTCGGCGCGCGTCTCGCACAGCCAGGGCTCCGGGTTTTCGGGGCGCCGGCTGGCCAGTGCCGCGGGGTCGAACAGGGCCAGGTTGAGGCCGCCGGCCGGGTCGCGGGCGGATCTGTATTGGATCAACTCGATACCGGCCTCGCGCAGGGCGCGGCCGAGTCGCTGGGTAGGGCCATAGTCGCTGGGGTGGCGCAGGACCGGCTGGTGTTCGGCACAGGGCGGCGCCTGGAGTTGGATGCAGCGGGTGCCGCGGTACCGGGCGCTGAAGAGGGTGTGCCGGGTCAGCAGGCGCGTTGAGGGCGGGGCGGCGTGCATGGCGGTCCAGAAGACGAAGCGGTAGTAGGCGCACTCGGCGAGCGCGGTGTCGGCGCCCAGGGCGGCGTAGAAGATGCCGGGCGTCAGGCGCGAGCCGAAGCGTGAGCCATGGGGCCGGGGCGGGTAGCGGAAGGGGGTCGCGAGGAGGTAGTGCAGCCCCTCGGTCCCGAGGCGCCGGGGCGGTTTGCTGGATTCCAGGAGGTCCTCCAGCAGGGCCTGTTCGGCGAGGTCGTCGACCAGGTGGGTGGTGGCCACCTGCTCCTGGCTCTCGACCAGGCGCAGTAACTCGCCCTCCAGGGGGAGCGGCTGGAGTGCGCTTTGGCACTGGTGCCAAAGGTCAGAGGTGCCGTCCGGTATGGTCTCGGGGGGCGGTGGGGGCGGGGGCACCGCTCACACCCGTGCGCGCATCGCGTCCAGGTATTCGAGTACCCGGGTCAGGCCCTGCACCGAACGGACCTGCTGGGCCGGCACGCCGCCGGTGTCCCGGTTCTCAGTGTGCATCCAGTGCTGCAGGTCCGCGTCCCGGCCGCCGACCAGGACATGGAGACTGCGGTAGCAGCGGATCAGGAGCAGGGCCAACTCGCCGGACTTGCTCTGCGGGTCCAGGCCGCGGGCGATGGAGCTGCGGTCCTTGCCGACGATGACGCCTAAGTCCGCCTGGGACAGCCCGAGCAGGCGTCCCGCGTTGAACAGGGCCTTGCTCAGGACCGCCTTGGGATCGGGGATGTGTTCGAGGACGGCCTTCATGTCGAGGTCCCGGCCGGGGTCGGTATCGATGTGATCATATGCACGTTATAGTTCACGAATGCGGTAAATGCAATGGTTGGGAGACCTGGACGAGGGGCGCCCACGCGGACCGGCCCACGCCTGGCGGTCCGCGGAGCCGGCCGTGGGTCGTGGGTAGGTCGGGTTAGCCCTACTGGGCGTAACCCGACGGCCGACGCGAACGATGTCGGGTTACGCGGCGCTAACGGCCATGAGGGATTGTCCATCACCCTGAACATGAAAGCCCCCGGTGGGAGCGGCTTTACCGTGAAAGTGCGTAGTCAGGCCATCCTGGCCTGACGGTGTCGGGGTTGGAACAGTCAGGGCTGGAAGCCCTGACTACGTTGCCCCGCACGCTGGCCATCAAGCGAGCGGTCGAGAGGATTTTCATGTTCCGGGGTGCCGCGGGTGCCATGACCGTTAGCCGCGAGGCGAGGCCGCCGTCACCTGCGACGCTCGGGCAACCCGCGAGGTCTCGTCGCGGCTAAAGCCGCTCCCACAGCGTCGCGGCGGCCTTGATCATCGTTCCGGCCAGTCGGTCTTGGGGCGTGCGTAGTCAGGGCTTCCAGCCCTGATTCGGTCAGGCCAGGATGGCCTGACTACGCAGTCGGCGCGCCCGCGTGGCCGGAGTGATGATCGAGGCCTCGCTGCGCGACTTTCACGGCAACCCGACCCCGCCGGTTCGGCAATCGGTCCGAGCATTTCCACGTGGTTGTTCTAGCGGTCCAGGGGGCTGGCAGCCGCCAGCCCGGCCGAGAGCCACAGGAGGGCCGGTTCGTCCGTGCGCCCGAGCGGGCCGTCCTTCATCACCAGGGTCCCGTCGGCGACCGGGCGGCTGCGCACGCCCGCGTCGGGCTGGGTGTCGCCAGGCGTGGTGCGGGCCGGGCGCTGCTCGACCCAGGCGCGGATCTGTAGGTGATAGGCCGGTTGGTAGACCACCTTGACCGCGTACAGCCGCTCGCCCTGGAAATAGAGCGAGAGGGCGCGGGCGGGGTAGTGATTGAAGGAGCCGATGGCGGCGGTGCACAGGCGATCACCGAAGGGGGGGCGAATCCGCCCACAGTCCAGGGTAAGGGCGGGGAAGGTCTGACGCAGGCTGGTCTCGGTGAGGCGGTCGCTGAAGGCGTCCAGGGCGGCGTCGAAGGCGGGGCGCCCCAGGAGCGCCATCAGGGCCAGGTCGGTGCGGCGCTGGCCGTCGAGGGTGAACAGCAGCCAGGCCATGGGGCCCAGCACCAGCGCGAGGGCGAGCAGGGTTTTGTAGAGGCGGGGGAGGCGCAGGTTGGGGGCTTTGGGGTTCACGCTTGGGTCGGGGGCCTGCTTCGCATCGTCCTGGTCCGCACGGCGGACGTTGGGGCGTATCGTTGGGGGCGGTTCGCACGGCGGACCCTACAAGGGTGGCCGGTCCGCACAGCGGACCCTACGAGGGCGGCCGGTCCGCACAGCGGACCCTACGGGACGGCTGGTCCGCACAGCGGACCCTACGGGCGGTTGGTCCGCACAGCGGACCCTACGGGCGGTTGGTCCGCACAGCGGACCCTACGCGCAGGGTCCGCGGTGCGGACCGCGGGCTCTAGTCAGCCCGCGGGGTGCCGGTCACCCCAGCTTGGCGGCGGCCGAGAGGTCCCAGACTGCCGGGGAGTGGTAGAGGCGCGCCAGTTGCAGTTCGCGCTCGATCTCCATCTCGCGCGGCAGGTGGTCGCCGAAGCGGGTGAAGAGTTCTTCCTGGTCGTTGGTCTCCTGGCGGGCGACCTCGGTGTCGATGTTGTTGATGGCGGCATAGATGTCCGGGGAGAACTCCAGCCCGTTCCAGTTGAAGGCGTCGTAGTAGGGGACCCAGCCGAGCGGGCTCTCGATGGCGGCGCCGCGGTGGTTGCAGCGGTCGATGACCCACTTGAGCACCCGCATGTTCTCGCCGTAGCCGGGCCACATGAAGCGGCCGTGCTCGTCCTTGCGGAACCAGTTGACGCGGAAGATCCGCGGCGGGGTGGCGACCATGTGACGGCCGACGCGCAGCCAGTGACGCCAGTAGTCGGCCATGTTGTAGCCGCAGAAGGGCAGCATGGCCATGGGGTCGCGGCGCATGCCGGCCTGGCCGATGGCGGCGGCGGTGGCCTCGGAGCCCATGGTGGCGGCCATGTAGACGCCGTGTTCCCAGTTGTAGCTCTGGAAGGCGAGCGGGAAGTGCTTGCTTACCCGCCCGCCGAACAGGAAGGCGCTGATCGGCACCCCCTGGGGGTTCTCCCAGTCGGGGTCGATACAGGGACACTGGGCGGCGGGGGCGGTGAAGCGGGCGTTGGGGTGGGCGGCGGGGACGCCGGAGCCCGGGGTCCAGTCGTTGCCCTTCCAGTCGATCAGGTGCCCCGGGGGCTCGTTGGTCAGGCCCTCCCACCAGATGTCGCCGTCGTCGGTCAGGGCGCAGTTGGTGAAGATACAGTTAGCGTAGAGTGTATCGATGGCATTGGGGTTGGATTCTGGGCTGGTCCCGGGGGCGACGCCGAAGAAGCCGGCCTCCGGGTTGATGGCGTAGAAGCGGCCGTCGCGCGGGTTGGGCTTGATCCAGGCGATGTCGTCGCCGACCGTGGTGACCTTCCAGCCCTCGAAGCCGGCGGGCGGGATCAGCATGGCGAAGTTGGTCTTGCCGCAGGCGCTCGGGAAGGCGGCCGTTACATACTGCTTCTTGCCCTCGGGGGACTCGACGCCCAGGATCAGCATGTGCTCGGCGAGCCAGCCCTCGTCCCGGGCCATGACGGAGGCGATGCGCAGGGCGAAGCACTTCTTGCCGAGCAGGGCGTTGCCGCCGTAGCCGCTGCCGTAGGACCAGATCTCGCGCGTGTCCGGGAAGTGGGCGATGTACTTGTCCTCGATCCGCGGGGCACAGGGCCAGGGCACGTCCGGCTCGCCGTCCTCCAGGGGGGCGCCCACCGAGTGCAGACAGGGGATGAAGTCGCCGTCCTCGCCCAGGGTGTCCAGCACCTTCTGGCCCATGCGGGTCATGATCCGCTGGTTGGTCACGACGTAGGCGGAGTCGGTGATCTGCACGCCGATGTGGGCGATGTGCGAGCCGATCGGGCCCATGCTGAAGGGGATGATGTACAGGGTGCGCCCGTGCATGCAGCCCCGGAACTGCGCGGTCAGGATCTCCTTCATCTCGCGCGGGTCTTTCCAGTTGTTGGTGGGGCCCGCATCTTCCTCGCGCCGGGAGCAGATGAAGGTCCGCTCCTCCACCCGCGCCACGTCGCTCGGGTGGGAGCGCGCCAGGAAGCTGTTGGGGCGCTTCTGCTCGTTGAGACGCACATAGGTGCCGCACTCCACCATCTCCGTGCAAAGGCGGTCGTACTCCGCCTGGGAGCCGTCGCACCAGTAGATGCGGTCCGGTTCGCAGAGCGCGGCCATCTCATCGACCCAGCTCAGGAGTCGGCGGTGGGCGGTGCGCGCGGCACCATCGTGGGTCTTGGTCATCGCGGAAAACTCCTCGCTAGAGCATAGAATGGAGTGGATCTTGGCCTCGACAACGGGCCTGGGCAGCAGCGCCGCCGCCGGGGGGCGCCCGCCGGCGCGGCCCGGCAGCAGTCCCGGCCGGTCGGCCGACGTGAGTTTAAGCCATCCGGGCCTGTTGTCGCGCGCCCGTCATCAAGTTCCTGACCCAGTTCCTGACCAAGCGGAGTGATAGCCCCGTGTCCTCGACCGACGAACTGTCCATCACCCAGCCCGACGACTGGCACCTGCACCTGCGCGATGGCGCCGCCATGGCGAGCGTGATCGGGCACAGCGCCCGCCAATTCGCCCGCGCCATCATCATGCCGAACCTGCGCCCGGCGGTCACGACCAGTGCCCTGGCCCTGGCCTACCGGGAGCGCCTGCGCGCGGCCCTGCCCGCAGGCGCCCGCTTTGAGCCCCTGATGACCCTGTATCTCACAGACCAGACGACGCCGGCGCAGATCATTGAGGCCCGCGCCGCGGGCGCGGTCCAGGCGTGCAAGCTCTATCCGGCCGGGGCCACCACCAACTCGCAGGACGGGGTGACCGACCTGGGGCGGCTCGACCCGGTATTTGCGGCCATGCGTGAGCAGGGGCTGCCGCTCCTGGTGCACGGGGAGGTGACGGACCCGGGGGTGGATATCTTCGACCGGGAGTGGCGCTTCATCGAGGAGCGCCTGGCGCCGATCGTCGCGCGCTTTCCCGGGCTCAAGGTGGTGTTCGAGCACGTCACCACGGCCGAGGCGGTGGCCTTCGTGCAGTCCGGCCCGGCCACCCTGGCCGCGACCCTGACCCCGCACCATCTGCTCTACAACCGCAACGACATGCTTGTCGGCGGCATCCGTCCGCACCTGTACTGCCTGCCGGTGCTCAAGCGCGAGCGCCATCGGCTGGCCCTGGTGGAGGCGGCCGTCAGCGGCCACCCGCGCTTCTTCCTGGGCACCGACAGCGCACCCCACCCGGTGGCGGGCAAGGAGAGCGCCTGCGGCTGCGCCGGGGCCTTCAGCGCCCATGCCGCGCTGGAGTTCTATGCCCAGGTGTTCGAGCAGGCCGGTGCGCTGGAGCGGCTGGAGGGCTTCGCCAGCCACTTCGGCCCGGACTTCTATGGGCTGCCGCGCAACGCTACCCGCGTGACGCTGCGCCGCGAGCCCTGGGAGGTGCCGCCGAGCTATGCCTTCGGGGCGACGCGCGTGGTGCCCTTGGGGGCGGGGGAGGTGCTGAATTGGCGGCTCTCGGCGCCGTGAGGCCAGACCTGGAAGCAGAATTTGTTTCACGCAAAGACGCAAAGACGCAAAGTTTTTCAGAGCGACATCGCTGTCGTAAGGCTCACCTGCGGGGTGAGCGGATCATCGCTTGTAACATGCTGTTTTTCTTTTCGTTCTTTGCGTGAGCAATTGCCGATTCCAGGCTAAATTGCTGCCTCTCAAGGTGCGCACAGCGCGCCCTACGCCAATGGTCCGGGCGAGTGCGCCTGGGGGTCCTAGTTCCCCGACCCCAGCGGCGTTTTCGCGGCTTTGGACGCCGGGGAGCGGGCCGGCGCCGGCTTGGCCCCAGCGTCGAACTGCACGTCGGACCAGATGTCGCCCTGGTCTTCGGACTCGGGCGGGTTGCCGTCATAGACCAGGTTCCGGCGCCGCTGCAGATAGGCATCGCGCAGGAAGACGTAGGGGTCGAGCGCGGCGTCCTCCAGGATCTCGCCCGCCCCCAGCCGGTCGGCGCGGAAGTCGATGATCCGCAGCGTCGCAAAACCCCAATAGACCTTGCCGATGCTGATGCTGAAGAAGGGGTCGGTCACCAGGTCGCCGCCGAAGCCGACGGTGTCGCGCAGGTTGCTGGGTCCGAAGATCGGGAGCATGAAATAGGCCCCGGTGGGGAGGCCCCAGTAGCCCAGGGTCTGACCGAAGTCCTCCTTGTAGCTCGGCAGGCCGACGTTGGTCGCCACGTCCAGGAACCCCAGGACGCCGACGGTGGAGTTGATGAAGATCCGTCCGACATCGCTGCCGGCGCGCGACATCTTGAACTGCAGGATGTTGTTGACGAGTGAGGTCACGTCGTCGATGTTGTCGAAAAAATTGGTGATGCCGCGGTTCACGGGCTCCGGGGTGATCGCCTTGTAGCCCCTGGCCAGCGGGCGCACGAACGCCTTGTCGAAGTCCGTGTTGAAGCGGTACACACCGCGATTGTAGGGCTCCAGCGGGTCACGCGGGTCCGCGATCCGGTTGGGGTGGGAGGCACAGCCCATGACCAGCAGGGCCGCCAGCGCCGACCCGACCATGCGGCGGGTCCCGACTGCGGTCTTCCGAAAGCACATTTCCGTACATCCCCCCGCCGCCCCGGCGGGCGCGGCTCGTGAAGCGAACTCAGGACGGTTCAATCGCAAGGCAGAAAACACCTTACTAATAAATATGTTGACCTGACTGCTTGGGCCCTCGGCACGGTCCATCCGGTCAGGTCAGGCGCCTATTGTAGTGCTTTGCGCCCTTGGCGCCTTTACGGTTGCGAATAACGCTTCCCCGGCCGGGGCCGGCGCCCGGCGGCGGGTCCCGACGGCGCGCCGGGCGTCGGCCGGTTTGGCAAGCGGGCGCCGCCCCCGTATGCTGTCGCGATGAATGAAGAGCCACCCATTATCGAAGGGATCGCCCGCCGCTTTCGCGGCTTCCTGCCTGTGGTCGTGGACGTGGAGACCGCCGGTTTCGATGCCCAGCGCCACGCCCTGCTGGAGATCGCCGCGGTGATCATCCGGATGCGCCCGGACGGAATCCTGGAGCCGGCGGCACCGATCGCGGCCCACGTCCTGCCGTTCGTCGGTTCCGAGATCGATCCGCGGGCACTCGCCTTCAACCGCATCGATCCGGACCACCCCTTCCGCGATGCGGTGGCGGAGCACGAGGCCCTGGCCCGCATCCTCACCCCCATCCGCAAGGCCGTGAAGTCCACCGGCTGCAACCGCGCCATCCTGGTGGGGCACAATGCCCACTTCGATCTGGGCTTTCTGGCGGCGGCCGTGGAACGGACCGGCTTCAAGCGCAACCCGTTCCACGCCTTCAGCGTCTTCGATACGGTGAGCCTCGCCGGTCTGATGTTCGGCCAGACGGTGCTGGCCAAGGCCGCCCAAGCGGCCGGCCTCGGCTGGCAGAACAGCGAGGCGCACGCGGCGATCTATGACGCGGAACAGACCGCCCGCCTCTTCTGCACCATCGTCAACCGCTGGGGGGCCTTGGACCCGGTGCACTTCTGGGAGGGTCCCGGGGAGGGGGGCTGAGGCACCCGCGCCCGCGCCGGTGCCCGCGCCCGTACCCGCACCGGCTCAGGCGTCGGCGGCCTTGGCCGCGGCCGCCTCCATCAGGGGCTTGAGTTCGCCCTTGGCGTGCAGTTCCACGGTGATGTCGCAGCCGCCGACCAGTTCGCCGTCGATATAGATTTGGGGAAAGGTCGGCCAATCCGCGTAGCGGGGCAGATTCTGGTAGACCTCCTGATCGTCCAACACGTTGACGTAATCAAAGGGGACGCCGCACTCCTGGAGTGCCGCCGCGGCCCTCATGGAGAAGCCGCACTGGGGGAACTGGGGCGTGCCCTTCATGTAGATGACGACGGGATTGTTCTTGACCTGCGAGTCGATGCGTTCCAAAACGTCCATCGGTTACCTCTGTAAGTTGACGGGAAGTTGTCGCCCTTAGAGTCGGGTCGGATGCGGGGTTTTCAACGCACCAGCGACCCCGTAGGGTCCGCTGTGCGGACCAACGCCTGCGCCGCCGCAGCACGGTGCCGGACGCCACCAAGGGCGGGTGCCTGCAGTATCGCTACCGCCAGAGTTTCAGGTGCCGGAGAAGATGAACGAGACTGTCTCAGCCCCCTGCCGTGTGTGCGGGCACGTCCAAGGCAACCGCCTGCACCAGGCACGCGAGACCATGTATGGCGCGCCCGGTGTCTTTGTCTACCTGGAGTGCGCCGCCTGCGGCTGCCTCCAGTTACAGGATATCCCCGCGGACCTGGCGGCCTGGTACCCCGCGGACTATTGCTCCTACGGCCCGGCCAGGGTCCGGGCGGTCCCCGCCTGGCGGCGCCGGCTCAAGGCCCTGCGCACGCGCCTGCTCCTCGGTGAGTTCGGGCGCGGCGGCCGGCGGCTGGCCCTGGCGCTGTCCCGGCCGCCCTATGCCGACTGGATGCAGCGCCTCCCGCTCGGGCTCGACGCCCGCATCCTGGACGTCGGCTGCGGCTCCGGGCACCTGCTGTTGCGCCTGCACAAGGACGGGTTCCGGTCGCTGGCCGGGCTCGATCCCTACATCGCGCAGACCCTGGTCTATCCCGGCCTGACCGTGCATAAACAGCGGATCGAGGACCTGACCGGTGACTTCGATCTGATCATGCTGCACCACTCGTTCGAGCACATGGACCGGCCGCAGGAGGTCCTCGCGTCGCTGGTGCACCAGTTGGCGCCGGACGGTCGGCTGCTGATCCGCATCCCGCTGGCGGGCAGCTACGCCTGGCGCAAGTACGGCGCCTCCTGGGCCAACCTGGACGCCCCCCGGCACCTGTTCCTGCACACCCCGAGCAGTCTCGCGCACCTGGCGGCGGGGGCCGGTCTGGCGGTCGAGTCCATCGTCTACGATTCCCAATACAAGCAGATCGCGCTGAGCGAATGGCTGAGCCTGGGGGGCACCATGGCGGACTACGAGCAACGGGAAAGGACCTTCTACACGGCACGGGATCTCCGCGGGTTCAAGCGGGCCGCGCGGGCGCTCAATGCCCGGCGGGATGGCGATGCGGCGGCCTTCGTCCTCGTACGCACGCGGTCATCGTAAGCAGCGTCGGCTGGAGTCGGCCATGCTGCGCGTCAAGCGTGACGTGCTCGGCGGCGAGGAAACCTTGGCCTTCCAGCAGTTGGATTCTCTGCGTCCACGCGACACCTGAAGCCTGCCGCCGCGCCGTGGCTTCAGTGATCCGAGCGCTTGAGCCAAGCCTTGATCAACTCGGGGTCGAGCCCGCGCAGGCGGTCCTCCGGACCGAGGCCGCGCAGACGCTCGTCGGGAGCGAGCCCGCGCAGGCGCTCCTCCAGATCAAGGCCGCGCAGTCGCTCCTCGGGTGCCAGCCCACGCAGGCGCTCCTCAGGCGTCAGCCCATGCAGACGCTCTTCCACGTCCAAGTGTGCGAGCGCCGCAGCACGCAGTTGGGGGGTCAACGCGGCCAGGTCACGGGCAATCAGTTCGTAGGTATCACGCATGAAGTCATCGACGGTGTAGGCCATGTCAGGCACCTCCAGGCGATAGGCAGTGGTTAGATGATGTTGCAACAGGTGTCCGAGTGTTCCGCGTTCCGATAGGTGACATAGTGCCCCGTCAGTTCTTCCAGCGCCCAGATATCGAGTGCCTCATGGTGCGATTTGTAGGTCAGCAGGTTGTGTGCGGCCAGGGTCTCCAGACCGTCGGGCAGGCCGGCGAGGTCCTGCGCCTGGGTGCTGGTGGCCTCGCCCGACTGTCGCTCGATGATGAGGATATCGAGGCGCTGGCTCTTGAGCGCCAGCTCTTGTTCCAGTTCCACCCGCCAGGGGCGGCCGGTGAAGAGGTCGGTCAGGACCATGCCGAGCAGGCGGTGCCAGGGGGTTGTTGTGTTCATGGCTGGATGGTCGCGCGAGCGAATGGACGCAACAAAGAGACATAAGGAGGCGATCATGCCCTGGAACATCGCGTAGGCGAAGCAACGCCGAGAGGACTGTACGCTGGTTCCCTCACCAAGGTCTACTGGACCGAGGGCCTCGTCGAGACGCCGGAGGGACAAGGGCGTGACCTACCTCGTTGACACCAACGTCATCAGCAGGCGGGACGGGGTTTGCAACCCCGTCCCGAGTGTTTCGGGGCTTGCAGAACGGGCCTTGATCATCGTTCCGGCTATCGCTGCTCAACCCTGGTCCAGGAATTTCTCTCACGGAGACACAGAGACACGGAGAAAGACAGGTCCGGATCTTCGTGTCTTTGTGTCTCCGTGAGAGATTTCTTCTAACCTGTGTCTCTGTAGGGGCTTGAGCTTGCGGCCAACCCCACTGCGAGACGCTGGGTGCGCATCAGCCACTGGCCGGAACGATGATCGAGGCCGCAGAACGTGATGGATATGGTTATCGGCAGGAGTCAAACATTCCGGACGGGGCGAATGACCCGTCCGGCTTGAAGACCAACCTCCTCTGGTTTTTCGACATGTGCTGCAAGTGCAGCTATACTTGAGCCTAACCCTTCGCTCAAGCGGACTCGTTTCGGTCTTCGGCGTTCGGCCTACGCATGCCCCTTAGCTCAAGCACCTGAAGCAAGCAGGAGTTGAAATGACACAGCTTTACGACCCGGCAACGCAGACCGTTTTTCACGCTGCTGACCGTTATCCAACGAGTAATAAGGAAGTGGAATTTATGGGTCTAGCGGGTGGAAGAAACGAGGAAATGCGTGCTATGACGATCGCTGCGTTTCGCGTCTCGCAAAATGAAACAGAAATCGATGACCGATTGATGGATCAAAGCCTTCTCTATTTCTTGATGGGTGACAGCGATACCGCCATCAGTTATTGGATAGGGCACGGCCGATTGGAGCAGAGCGAGGGAGGCTATTACCTGACCTCTCCTGGGATCGCGGAGTGCCAAAAGAGCCTAAGCGGCGGCACGCGCGGATACAACACGTCCGAAAGAAAAGTTCAGGAATGGGTCCAAAGAATGCTGAATGGCGATGTCGTCGCAACCAGAGTATTCGAGTAGGGATATGGGGGGTCGAGACGGCCATCACATATTCTTCCTTTCGTAATGGCGCCGTCCCTTTGGTTGACGTTTTTGGGTGCTTGTTGTCGTTCAAGCTTTTGGTTTATGTCGTAAGTCAGCCTTCAGACTGGTCTACGCCACTCAATCGGAATTATTCCGCTTCATTTTCTCAAGCGCGGCTTTCGCCTCGGCATCACCCTGCTCAGCGGCCTTGCGATACCAGCGCGCTGCCTCCCCGTTATCCCGCTCTACGCCAGCGCCGGCTTCGTACGCCACGCCGAGCACGCCGAGCATGCGTTGCCCACCAGCATTGCCCTGCTCGGCGGCCTTTCTGAACCACGTCACCGCTTCGGTGAAGCTCTGGGCTACGCCGCGGCCCTTGGCATACATGAAGCCGAGATTGAATTGCCCACTAGCATTGCCCTGCCAGGCGGCCTTGCTGTACCATATCACGGCCTCGTTGTCGCTCTGGGCTATGCCGCGACCGTCTGCGTACATCATGCCGAGGTTGGATTGCCCTACGGCATTGCCCTGCTCGGCGGCCTTGCGGTACCACTTCACCGCTGCGCCGTCATCCCGTTCTACACCGCGACCCTGTTCGTACATATAGCCTAGGCTATATTGCCCATTGGCATTACCCTGTTCGGCAGCCTTGCGAAGCCACTTCACCGCCTCCCGGTCGTCCTGCTGTACGCCACGGCCCGTTGCGTGTATCACACCGAGGTTGACGTACACCTCAGCACTCTTTGCGCAGCGGTTACCGACGCAACCGGCCAAGTAGGTCTGGTATGCCTCTACCGTACCGGTCTTTTCGGCGGCGGCATAAGCGACCAAATCAGCGTCGCGTGCCCTACTCGCGAAGTCCGTATCCGCCACCTGTGTCGCCTCAAAGGAGCGGTCACCGGATTTCTTTCGCAACTGGCCCTCGTGATACTGGTACCAGCCGCCCAGGCCCACCAGCGCCACGGCTGTTCCGAGCACCACCGGCCACAACCAGCGACGTGGTGCCAAGGCCGGTGCCGGTACCGTGGAATGTGCCGAGGTCTTTCTGGCCTTAGGCGGGGCCGAGGGTGTGGAACGAGCCGGCGGTTGCGCCGGGGCGGGCGTCGGCGGCGGGGCTGACGGGCCAGGGGCGGGACCTGGCTCCGGTGCCACTCCAATCCCCCACAACCGCGCCTGAAACCCCCGCACCGTCTGCGGTCGCTTCTCGGGGGCGAGGGCTAGGGCCTCGCCCAAGGCGTCGCTCAAGTGCCGGGAGACGCCGAAGGCCGCGGCGGGCTTCAGCACATCCACGTCCCGGCGCTCGGTGGCCTCCGGCGGGGTCTCGCCGGTGACCAGGCGGTAGATGACCGCCGCGGCCGAGTAGATGTCGGTCCAGGGGCCTTGGTTGCCCTTGCGATGGTATTGCTCGAAAGGGGCATAGCCCGCGCTGACCACCACGGACAAGGAGCGGCTGCGCTCGCCCATGGCCTGACGGGCGGCGCCGAAGTCGAGCAGGATCGGGCGCGTCCCGCCCGAGTCCAGGCGTCCCAGGTAGATGTTCTGGGGCTTGATGTCGCGGTGCAGGAAGCCCTTGGCATGGACCGCGCGCAGGCCGTCCAGGATCGGCAGCATCACTTGCTTCGCCTGTTCCTCCGGCAGGCGTCCGCCCTGACGCTCCAAGTGTTCGGCGAGCGACAGCCCCTGGTAATAGTCCATGACCAGATAGGCGGTGCCGTTGGCCTCGAAGAAGTGACGCACCCGCACGATGTTGGGGTGGTCGATCTGGGCCAGGGTGCGGGCCTCGCGCAGGAACTGCTCCAGGCCGTAGCGGAACTGCTCGCCCTCGTCCTGGGTGTGGGGTGCGACGGTCGCCCGGTCGGCCAGTTCGCGCGGCAGGTACTCCTTGATCGCCACCCGGGTCTCAAGGTTCTGGTCCCAGCCCAGATAGGTGATGCCGAACCCGCCCGGTTTGCCGAGCACCCGCCCGACCAGGAACTGACCGTTGAGCAGGGTGCGATGGGGCAGCAGGAGTTGGCCGCGCGGGGCACTTTCGTCGTAGCCGCAGTGAGGACAGGGGTTGGCCCGGCCCTTGGCGGCAAGGCAGCCGGGGCAGAGGGTGTTGCGGTCCAGTTCGTACCGGTGCGGCGCCTTCCAACGAGAGCCCCAGAACCCCAGGCGGGCTCGGTCCACAGGGTTCAGGACCAAGGTGTCATGGGTCTGCACCAGTGACGGTAACGTAAACCAGAAAAATTGGAAACCAACATCATCACGACAGAGGGCGCACCGCCGTCTGGGCGGGACTCGCGTCATCCGCGTTCTCGCGGGCGGGCGCGACCCGGACGTACTCTGTGCCAGCCTGGACCAGGAGAACGGTGTCATCATCGACACCATGCTCCAGGCCATCGCCGACCCCGCGACCCTCGCCGCCCTGACCGATCCCCGTAGGCTGGGCAAAGCCCGCTCGCCATGGCCGATGTCCGCCGCAACGCCGCCCGGGCCTGCCCATCCTCCCCGCATCGAGGCCCGGCGGGCGGCTGACCACGCACCCCGCCGTGGGCCTGCGGCGGCGCTCGGTCCGCACAGCGGACCCTACGGCAAACCCGAGACCTCGCGTTGACCATGATCGTGCGGCACCGACCCGGGAGTCCGTAGGGTCCACTGTGCGGACCAACGCCGTCGCGTTGACCATGAACGTGCTGAAGCCCCAAAGGGGCGCAACATACCAGCCCAGGGCAACGCCCTGGGTGTGACGACGTATAACGGAGCCCAGCCCTGAAAGGGCGTGACATAAGGAGCCGCGCCTTTATGTCACGCCCTTTCAGGGCTAGCCCGAAACAATCAACGCGATCCCAGGGCGTTGCCCTGGGCTGGTATGTTCGACCCCGTTGGGGTCGGCGTGCGCGGCAAGCTGCGTCGGCGCATGGAGCACGGGACCTCGCAAGCTCTCCTCCGGCCGCGATGAAGCGAGCCGCGGTGGCTGCCGGCAGGTCGTTCCGCCCTGTCTTGCGACCCGCCTCAAGCCCCGAAGGGTCGCGACCTACCATCCCAGCAGATAGCCGCGGGGACTTGAGGTTCACCCAACAGGGCCGTAGGTGGGGGTGAGGAACGAACCCCAACGATGCGCCTATTGGCGTTCATCGGCAGACAACGCCAGCCGGTCTCTGAACGCCCGATGGAGTCGCTCGGACAGCCGAAACCCATGGTCGATCGATTCCTGCAAGAGTGCGTCGGCCATTTGCGGCGAAAGGATTCCCCGCTCTACCGCAAGCAACAGAACCCCGACCAGCCCCAACACGGGGATCTTCATCATCCGTGCGTACGATCAGCGCGGTCGTGTCGCTGACGATGGCAGCCATTCAGTTGCCGCCGAGCAGCGCCAGGGTTTCCAGGTCATCCGCCAGGTCGTAGTCGGCGATCGGGACGCCCAGATCCGACAGGAGTCGCATCGTCTCCTCCCTCGATTTCTCAAAGACCTGGGCCACTTGCCCCAGGCTGAGATCACCTGCCTGGAAGGAGCGCACGGCGATCCACTTCCTGAACCCGAGGTCAAGCAGGCCGTCATCAAAGGCGGCGGCGATCCCGATCGGTTTGCCGTGCCGGGTAATCAGCAGGTAGTCGCCGCTGTCGAGCGCCTTGCTGAGGACGCCTGGGTTGGTTTGCAGCGCTTTGATACCGACGGTTTGCATATGAAATACTCCGCTTCGGGGGTACATCAGGATAGCACCCCTGTGCGTCTGACGGGCACAAGGTGCTGCAAGGTTGCCGGAAACGGAGGAATTTACCCAACGAGGATGGGAATCGGGACGCGTTTCAAGGCCGGCTCGCGGTCGGCTTCCGGGCCGCCTCCCGCTAAAGCGTCGGCCTCCGGTTGGGGCGCGGCAGCAACCGGAGGTCGAGGCTTCAGCCGGTTGCGGCCCCATCGACGTTGCGCTGCAGCCACAACTCCAGCAGCGCCAAATGCCAGAGCTTATTGCCCTGGATGCGGGTGTGGTGCAGGTCCGGGGCGGCCAGCAGCATCTCGAGATACTCCGGGCGGTAGAGACCGCGCTCGCGGCCAGCGCGCGAGGTCAGGGTGTCCCGCATCAGGTCCAGGAAGGCACCGCGGACATATTTGAGCGCCGGCATGGGGAAGTAGCCCTTGGGCCGGTCGATCACCGCGTCCGGCAGCAGGCCGCGGGCCATGGCCTTGAGCGGGTACTTGCCGCCCTCGCGCAGCTTGATGTCCGGGGGGCAGCGCGCGGCCAGTTCCACCAGTTCGTGGTCCAGGAAGGGGACGCGTGCCTCCAGGCCCCAGGCCATGGTCATGTTGTCCACCCGCTTCACCGGGTCATCGACGATCAGGGTGGTGACATCCAGCCGCAGGACGGCGTCCAGGACCTCGTCCGCCCCCGGGGCGTCCAGCAGCGCCTCGAGTAGCGGTGAGGTCGGGTCCGCTCCGGCGTAGGCCGGCTGGACCAATCGCAGGTATTCTGCGTGGTCCCGGTCGAAATAGTGCTTGGCCAGGCGCTCCAGGCGCGAACCGGTCGGCTCGGCGGCGATGCGCGGGTACCAGAAATAGCCGCCGAAGACCTCGTCCGCCCCCTGGCCGGACTGGACCACCTTGACCTCCTGGGAGACCTGCTCGGACAGCAGATAGAAGGCGACCGCATCCTGGCCGAACATGGGCTCGGTCATGGCGTCGATGGCCTCGGGCAGGCGCTTCAAGACCTGATCGTTGGGGACCCGGAACTTGTGGTGCCGGGTGCGGTAGCGCTCGACCACGAGGTCTGAGTATTGGAACTCGCTGCCGGCCTCCTCCGGGGTGTCCTCGAAGCCCACCGAGAAGGTGCGCAGATCCTTGACCCCGGCCTCAGCCAGCAGGGCGACCAGGAGGCTGGAGTCCAGGCCGCCCGAGAGCAGCACCCCCACTGGCACGTCCGCCACCTCGCTGCGCTTCTTCACCGCCGCGCGCAGGGAATCATGGATGCCCGCCAGCCAGTCGTCTTCGCTCAGGGGTTGCTCCGGGCGGGTCGCGTCCAGGCTCCAATAGGCCTGCTCAACGGCCCCGCCGTCGGCGTCCAGGCGCAGCCAGTGGGCCGGGGGGAGCTTGCGCACGCCGGCCAGGATGGTGCGCGGGGCCGGCACCACGGCGTGCAGGGTGAAGAGGTGGTGCAGGGCGATCGGGTCGATAGCGGTATCGACCCCGCCGGCCGCCAGCAGCGCCTGGGTGGTGGAGGCGAAGCGAAAGGTCTGGCCCACCCGGGACCAGTAGAGCGGCTTGATGCCGAAGCGGTCCCGGGCCAGGAACAGCACCCGTTGATTGGCGTCCCACAGGGCGAAGGCGAACATGCCGTGCAGGCGCGCCGGGCACCCGGTGCCCCAGGCGTGCCAGGCCTTGAGGATGACCTCGGTGTCGCCGTCCGAGAAGAAGCGGTAGCCCTTGGCCTCCAGCTCCCGGCGCAGTTCCCGGTAGTTGTAGATGGTGCCGTTGAAGACCAGGGCGAGCCCGAGCTGCGCGTCCACCATGGGCTGATTGGAGCGCACCGACAGATCGATGACGGCGAGCCGCCGGTGGCCGAACCCCAGGGCGCCGTCGCTGTAGCTCCCGCCGTGGTCCGGCCCGCGGCGCGTCAGTTGCGCCATCATGGACGCGATCGTCCCGAGGTCCGCCGGGGCGCCGTCGAGACGCAGTTCGCCACAAAGTCCGCACATCGTTTACTACTCCCGAGACCTCAGGGTCACGCTGGTCGGCGGGCAAGGATTTTTGTCCGCAAATGAACGCAAATGAACGCAAATGGGGATCGGGAGTCAACCCTGGCGGCAGGCAGTTGCCGACCGGCGTTGGTTTGCGCGCCGGCCGGGACCTCTGCCCGCGCGCGGCTGTCCCCCAAGGTCCCTGGATGGTCCCACGGGCGCGGCCAAGGTTGCAAAGCCCCAACGAAGACCCTAACTCGTGGCCACGGCTTTACGGCCCCCTTGGTCGCCCTCGACAGGGCCCCGGAGTACCGGCGCAGGGCGCCGCCCCGGGCACCGAACCACACCTACCACCCCAGCAACGGAGACCTCCGACCATGGCCCACGAACTGCCCGCACTGCCCTTTGCCAAAGACGCCCTTGCCCCCGTGATCTCCGCCGAGACCATCGAGTATCACTACGGCAAGCACCACCAGGCCTATGTCACCAATCTCAATAATCTGATCCCGGGGACCGAGTTCGAGTCCCTGTCACTGGAAGAGATCGTCCTCAAGTCCTCGGGCGGCGTCTTCAACAACGCCGCCCAGGTCTGGAACCACACCTTCTACTGGAACTGCCTGAGCCCCACCGGCGGCGGCGCCCCCACCGGTGCCCTGGCGGCGGCGATCGACGCCAAGTTCGGCTCCTTCGAGGACTTCAAGAAGGCCTTCAACCAGTCCGCCGTCACCAACTTCGGCTCCGGCTGGACCTGGCTCGTGAAGAACGCCGATGGCTCCATCGAGATCTTCAACACCGCCAACGCCGGCTGCCCCCTGACCTCCGGCAAGAAGCCCCTGCTGACCGTCGATGTCTGGGAGCACGCCTATTACATCGACTACCGCAACGCCCGCCCGAAGTACCTGGAAACCATCTGGGACAAGATCAACTGGGCCTTCGTCGCGGCCAACTTCGCGGCCTGATCCCCCGGAGTCCAAGGCTTCAGCCTGGGCTCCTCCCGTCCAAGGCCGCAGCCCTAGCCGTAGGTCGGGTTAGCGCAGCGTAACCCGACAGGCGGAGTGACCGCGTCGGGTTACGGCGCGCCGCAAGCGAGTTGGCGTAACGGGCACCGTGCCGGGCGCGCCTGACCCGACCGATGCGCCTTCCATACCCGTTACCCTAGAATCGGCAATTGCTCACGCAAAGACGCCAAGAACGCAAAGAAGAATAGAACGGTGTTGGCGATGATCCCGTCACCCGTCAGGTGAACCGTACGACAGAGATATCGCATTGAAAAACTTTGCGTCTTTGCGTCTTTGCGTCTTTGCGTGAAATAAATGCTCTTTCCAGGGTTACCGCAATAGTCGCGCAGCGACGCTGTGGGAGCGGCTTCAGCCGCGACGATGCCTCCCCACATGGCCGTGCGCGCACCGTAACCCGACCGCGTCTGCATTGCGACCCCAACGGGGTCGAACATACCAGCCCAGGGCAACGCCCTGGGTATCCGGTGTAATACAGCCCAGCCCTGAAAGGGCGTGACATAAGCCCAGATCCGGGAATTGCTCACACAAAGACACAAAGAACACAAAGGAAAACAGCGTATTGAAGGCGTTGCGCCGATCATCGCCCAGGTGACCTTCTCGATCTACCTACTGCGTTGATAATCTTTGTGATCTTTGTGATCTTTGTGTCTTTGTGTGAGAACTGCTCTTTCTGGGATGAGGGGCTGTCCGTCACCCCCGGAACATGAAAGCCCCCGGTGGGAGCGGCTTCAGCCGCGACGCGAGGCCGCGGTGACTCGCGACGCCCGGGCAACCCGCGAGGTCTCGTCGCGGCTGAAGCCGCTCCCACCGCGTCGCTGCGCGACGTACAGGGTGAAGCCTCTACCCTCGGTTGCTCTCCCGCTCCTCGCGGGGCGGGCCAGGCATTCGTCCCGTCCGCACTGTTGCTGATATCGCGTCAGCGCGTCGAACCCGCGAATCGCCGGCATGGTGTAGGTCGGGTTAGCGCAGCGTAACCCGACAGCCGGTTGGAGCGGCAAGCGCCCGCTCGGCGTCTTGCAGCTCCGGCGGGCGTCGGCGGTAGCCGGTCTCCTCGATCAGGCGTCGCGCCGCGGTCAGGGCCGCGGGGTCGCGCCGCCTGGAGCCCGGTGAGCCAGTGGGCGACCAGCGCGGTCTTGCCCACCCCGCCCCAGGCGCGGATGACCAGGATACGGGTGCGCCCGCCGGGACCCGCGTCCGCCCAGGCGCGGTCCAGCCGGTCCAACTCCGCACCGTCGCCTTGTCCTTGCTGTGGTGGCTCAGGAAGCAATCGAATGAAGCGCCGTCGGCCATGGTTCTACCCCTTGTCGGTGCAGGGATTATGCCATGGGTCCAAACCACGCAACGCCGTCTGCATCGGCATTGCCGATGCAGACGGCAGCCTTGGTATCCACCGCGCGCCGGCCGTCGGACCTCCCGGCAGGCCGGCCGCGTCGGCGTTGCATCGGCGTTCGTTCCCGCCTATTCTGTGTTGCAGTGCAGCAAAGCCGGCTCCGCCGCGTTTGCTGCTTATCCGTGCCCGATCAACTCGTCCACATGGGTGCTGACGCACCGACCCAGGGCCGACAGGTTGTATCCCCCTTCGAGAAAGGAGACGATCCGCTCATGTGCGTGCTTGGCCGCCAGGTTGTGCAATTCCCGTGTGATCCAGGCATAGTCGGGCTCGCGCAGGTTGAAGTGCGCCATGTCGTCCTCGGCGTGGCCGTCGAACCCGGCGGAGATAAAGATCAGTTCCGGGGCGAAGGCGTCCAGGCGCGGCAGCCAGGCGCTGGTCACCGCGGCGCGGAAGGCGGCCCCGCTGGTCAGGCGCGGCAGGGGCAGGTTGATGATGTTGGGCTCCACCGTGTCCGCCCCGGTGCCCGGGTAGAAGGGGTGCTGGAAGCTCGAGCAGAAGAGCACCCGAGGGTCGCCCGTGATGATGTCCTCGGTGCCGTTGCCGTGGTGGACATCGAAGTCCACGATGGCGACGCGCTTCAGCCCGTGGTGGTCCAGGGCATGGGCGGCGGCGACGGCGACGTTGTTGAAGAAGCAGAACCCCGCCGCCGTATCGCGCCCGGCGTGGTGGCCCGGCGGGCGCACGCAGCAGAAGGCGGCGTGGTGTTTCTCGCCCATCACCAGGTCCACCGCCAGGATGGCCGCCCCGGCGGAGCGCAGGGCGGCGGGCAGGGTGGCGTGGTTCATGGCGGTATCGCCGTCCAGCCAGGCCAGCGCGCCGGTGTTCTTCGGTGCGGCCTCGAAGAGCCGCGCGATATAGGCGCGGTCATGGACGCGCGCCAATTGGTCGACGGTGGCCTCCGGGGCGTCATAATGGGTGACCAGCATTTCCATTCCGGAGGCGATCATGCGGTCTGAGATGGCGTGGAGGCGCTCCGGACACTCCGGGTGGAAAGCACCCATCTGGTGCTCACGGCAACACTCGTGGGAGATGAAAGCGAGGTTCATGATGGGTCCTGGTAGCTCGACTGCCGCGCGGGCTGCGGCCGGCGGCCGCGTGGTCCCACGCAATTATTGTTGAAGATTGTCCCGTTTGCCGTCAGGCTCAGGCCCTCAGGCACCACCGAAGCTTAAACCGAAACGTGCCCGGGAGGGCAGTCTCCCCATGCATTTGTCTGATGTAGATCAGTTGTTCACCCCGGGTGCCGTGGCCGTCTTCGGTGCCAGCGACAACGCCGACTCGGTCGGCGGTCAGGTTTATCGCAACATCCTGGCGGGGACCTTCAAGGGACATACCTATGCGGTCAACCCCAAGTACGAGGAAGTGGCGGGGCTGCCATGCTACAAGGACCTGGCGGCGCTCGACAAGCATGTGGACTTGGCCCTGATCGCGGCCCCGGCCAACCAGGTGGTGGGGATACTGGACCAGTGCGGGGGCTACGGGGTGCAGGTGGCGGTGGTCTACTCCGCCGGTTTCGGGGAGCGCGGCGACCTGGGGATGGCGCTCCAGGATCGGCTGGTGGAGGCGGCGCGGCGCAACCGCATCCGCCTGGTCGGGCCCAACTGTCACGGTGTCATCCGCCCCCAGCATGGCCTGAACGCCAGCGCGGGCCACGATATGCCGCGGCGCGGCAATGTCGCGCTGGTCGCCCAGTCGGGGGCCATCTGCAGCGCCATGATCGATTGGTCGGAGCGGCGTCAGCTCGGGCTCTCCGCCGTGGTCTCCATGGGGGCGGCGGCGGACGTGGACTTCGGCGACATCCTCGACTTCCTGGCGCTCGACAGCCACACCCAGTGCATCCTGCTCTATGTGGAGGGCATCCGCAACGCCCGACGCTTCATGAGCGGGCTGCGCGCGGTGGCGCGCCTGAAGCCGGTAGTGGTGGTCAAGGCCGGCCGGCACGCGGCGGGCACCCGCGCCATCCGCTCCCACACCGGGGCCTTCGTGGGCTCGGAGGACGTGTTCCGGGCGGTCACCGAGCGGGCCGGCGTCGTCCAGGTGGCGCACCTGGAGGAACTGTTCGCCGCCGCCCAGGTGTTCGGGACCGGGCGCCGGCTGGCGGGGGAGCGGATCGTCATCATCACCAATGGGGGCGGGCCCGGCGTGCTGGCGGCGGATCGTGCCCAGGACCTGGGGCTGACGCTCGCCCCCCTCTCCGAGGCTACTTCCCAGGCGCTGGAGAAGGCCCTGCCGGGTTACTGGTCCAACGGCAACCCGGTGGACATCATCGGCGATGCCTCCCCGGAGCGTTATCGGGTGGCGCTGGACGCCTGTCTTGCCGATCACGAGGTGGACGGGGTGCTGGTCATCTTCGCCCCCCTGGGCTTCGGCGAGCCGACGCTGACCGCCGAGCAGGTGATCGAGGCGATGAAAAAGAACAAGAAGCCGGTGATCGTCTCCTGGATGGGCGGCAACCGGGTGGCCGAGGCGCAGGCCCTGTTCGCCGAATACCATGTCCCGCACTTCGAGAGCCCGGAGGTGGCCATCGAGGCCTTTTCCTTCCTCGCCCGGCACCTGCGCAACCAGCAGCTCCTGATGCAGTCCCCGGGACCCCTGTCCCACCAGGAGCCCCCGGACGTGGAAGGGGCGCGCCTGATCATCGAGGGCGTGATGTCGGAGGGGCGCAAGCTCCTGGGCATCATCGAGGCCAAGGCAGTGCTCGCCGCCTTCCGCATCCCCACCATGCAGGCGGTGCGTGCCAACAGCGCCAACGAGGCCCTGATGGCGGCGGAGGCCCTGGGGTTTCCGGTGGTGGTCAAGGTCAACTCCCCGGACCTGGACAATAAGTCGGACGTCGATGGCGTGGTGCTCAATGTTGCCGACGCCCAGTCGGTGCGGCGCACCTACACCGAGATCGTGGAGCGGGCCAAGCGCCTGCGTCCGGACATCAAGGTCGACGGGGTGACGGTCGAGCGCATGGTTTCCAAGCACGCCGCGCGGGAACTGGCGATCGGGGTCAAGCGCGACTCGATCTTCGGCCCCGTCATCAGCTTCGGGGCCGGCGGCACTGAGGTCGACATCCTGGAGGACCGTGCGCTCGGGCTGCCGCCGCTCAACGCCTTCATCATCCAGCGGATGATCGAGCACACCCGGGTGGCGCGCATGATGGAGGCCCGCCAGCAGATCCCGTCGATGAACAAGGTGGCCCTGGCGCGCATCCTGCAGCGCGTCTCCGAGATGGTCTGCGAGCTGCCAGAGATCCTCTCAATGGAAATCAACCCATTGATCGGTAATGATAAAGAGGTGCTCGCCGTGGATGCGCGCATCCAGGTCAACTACCGCCCGCCCCAGCAGACCACCTACGGGCACATGGCCATCCACCCCTATCCGGTCAGCCTCCTGGAGCGGGTCCAACTCCCGGACGGCAAGGACCTGGTGATCCGCCCGATCCGCCCGGAGGACGCCGACATGACCCAGGAATTCGTCCGCGGCCTCTCCGAACAGACCAAGTATTTCCGCTTCATGCAGGCGATCAAGGAACTGACCCCGGAGATGTTGGTGCGCTTCACGCACATCGACTATGACCGGGAGATGGCCCTGATCGGCGTAATCGACCACGACGGCGAGGAGGCGGCGGTCGGGATCTCCCGCTACAACTCCCGTCCGGGGGGCGAGGCCTGCGAGTTCGCCGTCGTGGTCTCCGACACCTGGCGCAACCTGGGGATCGGCGCCCGGCTCATGCGCTCACTGATGGCCAATGCGCGGCGACGCGGCTTCCGCGTCATGGAAGGGGAGGTCCTTACCGCCAACACCCGGATGCTGGCCCTGATGAAGTCCCTGGGCTTCCGCATCGACGCCGACCTGGAAGACCCGGCGGTCAAGTTGGTTACCAAGGTGCTTTGATGACAGTGGCTAGTGGCTAGTGGTCAGTGGCTAGTGGTCAGTGGTCAGTCGCCGCGGTTCGGCCTCGCGGCTGGCGCGTTTGGGGGCTGAGCGCCGTAACCACGCGGCGGGATGGGGCCAGCGTCTCATCGCGCAGGGTTTGCAGCGTGGCCCCGGTATCGGCCTTCCTGCTAACCCTAGAATCGGCAATTGCTCACGCAAAGACGCCAAGAACGCAAAGAAGAATAGAACTTTGCTGGCGATGATCCCGTCACCCGGTAGGTGAACCGTACGACAGAGATAGCGCATTGAAAAACTTTGCGTCTTTGCGTCTTTGCGTCTTTGCGTGAAACAAATGCTCTTTCCAGGCTAACGGGTCAAGGCGCGCCCGGCAGCGCCCCGTGCAGGTCCGCGGCCTGGAGGGTGTTCTCCAGCAGGCAGGCGATGGTCATGGGGCCTACGCCCCCGGGGACCGGCGTGATCCAGGCGGCGCGTTCGGCGCAGGCGGCATAGTCCAGGTCACCGACCAGGGTGCCCTCGGGCGTCCGGTTGATGCCCACGTCGATCACCAGCGCCCCGGGCTTGATCCAGTCCCCGGGGACGAAGCGTGCCCGCCCCATCGCCGCCACCAGCACGTCGGCCCCGCGCACCTTGCCGGCCAGGTCGCGGGTGCGGCTGTGGCAGACGGTGATGGTGCACCGCGCCGCCAGCAGTTCCAGGGCCATGGGCCGGCCGACGATGTTGGACTGGCCGATGATCACGGCGTCGAGTCCCGAGAGGTCCACCCCAGTGCGCGCCAGCATCGTCATCACGCCCTTGGGCGTGCAGGGTCGCAACAGCGGCATGCGCAGCGCCAGGCGGCCCAGGTTGTACGGGTGGAAGCCGTCCACGTCCTTGGTCGGCAGGATGCGTTCCGTGATCGCCTCCGCGTCCAGGTGCGCCGGGAGGGGCAACTGCACCAGGATGCCGTCGACCCGCACATCCGCGTTCAGTTCGTCGATCAACCCCTCCAGGGCCGCCTGGGTCGTGTCGGCGGGGAGTGGGTGCATGGTGGAGTGGAAGCCGACCTCGGCGCAGGCCTTGCGTTTGTTGCGGACATAGACCTGGGAGGCGGGGTGTTCCCCCACCAAGACCACCGCCAGGCCCGGCGCCCGCCCGCCCGCGCCCAGCCGGGCGGCCACCTGGGCCCCGACCTGTGCGCGGATCTCAGCCGCGATTGCCTTACCGTCGAGAATCTGTGCGCTCATCGCCTCTTGCCCCTGTGCTGAACAGCCGTGCATGATACCGCACTCGCGGGCGGTTCCCGCGTGGGCGCGGGCGGTGCCAGCCCTGAAGCACAACCGCGCCACCCCAGTCACAGCGCGGGCTGGCGGGGGTTAGAGAAAATTAATGTTCGCACAAGGGGGTAGACACCGCTGCGCGCTTCTGGCAAGAACGGGTAGGGTAATTGGTCTGCCGTTGCGCCCAACGGCGCCGCCCCATGTCAGCCGGCGGCAGGGTTATGCTTCAGGGCTGCCGATGGCCTGCAAATCTGGTTTCCGAGCGGCAAACTTGGTATCGTTGCGGGTCACACTCTTACTCACTTGGCAGGCTCCCCCAAGATGCGCTTGACTACCGGATTCGTTGCCGTTGCCGCGCTGACCGCGGCCATCTACGGCGTCGGCATTGCAGTTGCCGCCGATCCCGCCCCGCCGGAGGGTGCGGCCCCGCCTGCCGCGGCGGCGCCGGCCGTGCCGCCGACGGCGGTGGTCGTGACGGTCAACGGCGTGGCGATCACCCGTGCCGACTTAGACCGTGCCATCGAGGCGTTCCTGGCGCAGAGCCGGATGCAGGCGCCGACCGATCCGGAGCAGCGCAAGAAGATGGAGGCGGCGGCCCAGGATCAGATGATCGCCGAGGAGGTGCTGTATCAGGCGGCGCAGAAGGTCGAGCCACCGGACCTGGACAAGGAGATCGCGGCCAAGTTCGACGAGATGAAGGGGCAGTTTCCCACCCCGGAGGACTTCGAGAAAACGCTCAAGTCGCACGCGATGTCGGAGGAGCGGCTCAAGGACCTGCTGCGGCGCGACGTCCTCATCGGCTCTTACATCAAGACCCAGGTCACCGCGAAGGTGACGGTGGCCGCCGAGCAGACCAGGAAGTTCTATGACGAGAACCTGGAGCGCTTCAGCAAGCCGGAGTCGGTGCGTGCCAGCCACATCCTGATCGGGGTCGACCCCAAGGCGACCGCCGAGGAGAAACAGACGGCCAGAAAGAAGGCGGATGACCTCCTGGTGCAGGTCAAGGGCGGGGCGGACTTTGCGGAGGTGGCCAAGAAGGAGTCCAGTTGCCCCAGCGCCAAGAAGGGCGGGGACCTGGGTGAGTTCAGCCAGGGCCAGATGGTGAAGCCGTTCGAGGAGGTCGCCTTCGGCCTCAAGCAGAATGAGTTGAGCGGTGTGGTCGAGACCCAATTCGGCTATCACATTATCAAGGCAACCGGCCGGACCGAGGCCGGCACCGTGCCGTTCGATCAGGTCAAGGAGAAGATCGAGGAACACCTGAAGGAGGTGGCGGTGCAGAAGCAGGTGATGGCCGAGGTCGCGGCCTTGAAGAAGGCGGCGAAGATCGAGACGCCCACCCCGAAAAGCTGACGCGGCGGGTCGGCCTTGTCGCGTCGTTGTCGTTGTCGTTGTCGTTGTCGTAATCGTAATCGAGGTTATCGTAACACCCCGGATTCCCTCGCACGCCAAAGTGCATCGCTTCTCCGATTACGATTACGACAACGATTACGACAACGACAACGACCGCGAGTGTACTCGTGGTTCGACTTATTTCTGGCTCGTTACTCAGCGCTCGCGCAGGCACTCCGCCGGGTCGATCCGGCTCGCCCGGTACCCCGCCGCGAGCCCGGCGAGCAGTGCGACCAGGAGCGTCGCGGCGGCGGCGCCGGCCAGGTGTGCGGGCTCCAGGCGACAGACATAGCCCGCTCCCGCCAGGTTGTACCCCAGGCTGCGGTTGAAGGCGGCGGCACCCGCCAGGTAGGCGAGCGCGGCGAGGGCGAATGCAAGGGCGGCGATGACCCCGGATTGGACCAGGGGCATCAGGCCTACGGTGGCGTTGGGGAAGCCGAACAGGCGCAGCAGCGCCAGATCCCGGCGCTTGCGCTCCACGTTCACCCAGAGGGCGCCGCCCAGGGCCAGGGCGCAGCCGGTGAGGCCGATCAGGCCGATGACGCGCAGGATGAAGGACAGGGTGCGGTCGAAGGCGCTGAGGGTGGCGATCCGCTCGGCCTGGGTGCGGGTCTCGATCCCCTGGGCGCGCATGGCCTCGGCCAGGGTCGCGACCCCCTCCAGGTCCCGGGCATAGACGCGGGCGCCGGCGAACGCGGTGCGCTCGCTGGCGAGCGGGGCGCGCAGGTCCGCGGAGGTGACGGCGCCGCGCCGCCCGTCGCGGTAGTCCTCACAAGCGATCAGCAGGTCGGGGTGGGTGAAGACCGCCTCGCGGGCGACGCTGTGCTCCGGGATGACGCCGATGACCCGCAGGTCGAAACGCGCGTCCTGCGGGGTCCCGGCGTTGCTGCGGCGCACGAGGCCAGTCAGGGGCGACCCGGGTGCGATGCCGATCCGCTCGGCCAGGGTGGCGGTCAGCAGGACTTGGTCCGCCCGGGCGGGGGTGGGCAGGTCGGGTGGCAGCAGGGGATCGCCGGGGGCGGTCGGGATCAGGTCGAGGGCTTCATAGAGCCGCTGCTGTCCGTCGAGCAAGTCGATGGTGGCGTTGATGCTGCGGGTGCGCGGCAGGAGGAACCCGAGATCCGCTCGGTCGCGCATGGCCGCGAACCAGGCGCGGTCCAGGTGGTGGGTGCCGTAGACCACCAGTTCCCGGTTACGCGGGTCGTTCAGGAGGTCCTGGCGCAGGGTGGCGATGACCCCGGTCTTGAGCCCGAGCAGCAGCAGCAAAGGGGCGATGATGGCGGCGACGGTCAGCACCAGCACCAGGGTGGTGCGGCGGTCGTGCCGCAAGTCCTGGAGCGCGAGCCGCAGGCCCTCCAGGCGCGACTGGGGCGCCTCGGGATTGGCCCGCGGTGGGCACGGAGGCCCGGTCGCGGTGCCGGCAGCGGCCTCAAGTGCGTTCATGAGCGCTCCTGCGCGCACGCATCGGCCCCCGCGCCGCGCACCGGACCGGGCGACCCATCGAACACCGATCCAAGCCCGGCCGCCAGCGGTAACGCCTGGACCTCGCGCAGCCCCCGGGTGCGCATACGTCCCAGTTCATGGGTGGCGATGACCACCCCGGTGCCCAGGTGCTCGACCAGGTGCAGGAAGAGCCCCATCACCTCCTCGCCCAGGCGCGGGTCCAGGGCGGAACTGGGCTCGTCCGCCAGCACCAGGCGCGGGTGGTGGGCCAGGGCGCGGGCGATGCAGGCGCGTTGGTATTGGCCGACGGAGAGTTGCGACGGCCAGTGCGCCAGCAGGGGCCCGAGCTGGAGTTGGTCGACGATGGCGTCCAGGTCCGGGTCCCGCGCGGGCAGGCGCAGCAGGCGGCGGTTGATCCCGATGTTGTCGGCGACGCGCAGATAAGGCAGCAGGCCCCCGGTCTGGAGCACGAAGCCCAGGGCGGCGGCGCGCAGCCGCGCGAGCGCGCCCTGTTCGCCACTCCGCCAGAGGGCGGCGATGTCCCTGGGCGCGCCGTCGACGGTCAGCCGGAAGCGCCCGGCGTCGGTCGGCCGCACCACCAGGCCCAGCAATTCCAGTGCGGTACTCTTGCCGCAGCCGCTCTCCCCGGTGAGCGCGATGATCTCCCCCAAGTCCAGGGTCAGGGAGGCGATCAGCACCCGGAAGGCCTGGTCGCCGCTGCCGCGGGTGTAGCTCAGGTCGGCGCAGTCGAGCAGCATGGCCGGGTTCTCAGGGCGGGTCCTTGTATTGCTCCGCGGCCCGCGCCAGGTCGCCGACGCGCCGGGCCTCGGTGATCAACACGCTGTGACGGGCGTCGAACCGGTCCTTCCACTGTCAGTGGATGACCTCGTCGATGCTCGCGGCCACCAGTGCGCGATCCAACCACTCCAGCAGGGTCTCGGCGTCGGCAGACTCGATCCGCCGGCGCGCCGGCTCGGGGATGTCGCCGAATCGATGGTGCATCACACGCATCAGCGCCAGCACCTCGCCCT
>Ga0247839_1001641_pt1 | contig 35977 bp, 26 predicted proteins | sample LaCruzMarch2015__6_FD_192405 | JGI IMG/M metagenome (GOLD analysis project Ga0247839, IMG submission 192405) | Freshwater microbial communities from meromictic Lake La Cruz, Castile-La Mancha, Spain - LaCruzMarch2015_16m | ecosystem: Environmental > Aquatic > Freshwater > Lake | place: Spain... | reverse complement strand
ATCTGGTGCTGACCCTGGGTGAGCAGCAGATCGTCCAGCACAGCCCGCGGGTTTATCAGGAGACCAACGGGGAGCGCACGGCGATTCCGACCTGCTATGTGCTGGCGGATAACCGGCAGGTGAGTCTTGCTATTGGCGACTATGACGTCAAAAGGGCGCTGGTGATTGATCCGGTGTTGGTGTATTCCAGCTACCTGGGTGGTAGCAGCATCGACTATGGCGTAGGCATCGCCGTGGACGGCGCCGGGAATGCCTACCTGACGGGAGAGACCGGGTCCACCGACTTCCCGACCCGCGAAGCCCTGCAGCCTGATCCTGGCGACGGATCAGATTTCTTTAACGATGCCTTTGTCGCCAAACTCAGCGCTGACGGCGCCGGGCTGGTTTACGCCACCTACCTCGGCGGCAGCGGCGACGACGGGGGCTATGACATTGCCCTGGACGGTGCCGGGAATGCCTACGTGACAGGATGGACCTCCTCCACCGACTTCCCGACCCACCAGGCCCTGCAGCCTGCCTTCGGCGGCGGATATTACGATGCCTTTGTCGCCAAGCTCAGTGCCGATGGCGCCGCGCTGGTCTACGCGACCTACCTCGGTGGCAGCAACTACGGTTATGGCACTGGCATCGCCGTGGACGGCGCCGGGAATGCCTACCTGACGGGATTTACCACGTCCCCCGACTTCCCGAACCGCCAGGCCCTGCAGCCTGACCTCCGTGGCTACTCCGATGCCTTTGTCGCTAAGCTCAGTGCCGATGGCGCCACGCTGGTCTACGCCAGCTACCTCGGAGGTGCCAACGATGACTTTGGCTGGGGCATCGCCGTGGACGGTGCCGGGAACGCCTACCTGATTGGATCTACCGAATCCTTCGACTTCCCGACCCGCCAGGCCCTGAAGCCTGGCCACGGCGGCGGACGCGAAGCCTTTGTCGCCAAACTCAGTGCCGATGGCGCCACGTTGGTCTACTCAACCTACCTCGGTGGCAGCGGCTCAGAGGAGGGCTATGGCATCGCCGTGGACGGCGCCGGGAATGCCTACGTAACGGGATCGACCGCGTCCCCCGACTTCCCGACCCGCCAGGCCCTGCAGCCTGACCTCCGGGGATTCTCGAATGCCTTTGTCGCCAAGATCCAGGACCTGCCGAGCGTACCAGTGGCACTCGTGCCCCTCGGTGACCTCAATCGCGACGGCACCCAGGACCTCGCGGTCTTGTTCGCGGACGCCACGGTGGGAACGGTGACCGCGCAGATCAAGACTGCCGCCACCGGGACCCTGATCCAGACCTTCAGCTTTGATCAGCGCGATGCGTCGGTGGATTTCGCCGTGGTGCCCGACCAGAACGGCAACGGCGCCCCCGAGTTGGCCCAGTTGGGATTGCGCGCGACGGACAGCAGCGTCCAGGTCGAGGTGCGCGACACCCTGACCGGAAACCGGCTGAGCGCGGTCGCCTTCAATCCCCGCTTCGCACCCCAGCGGCTGGCGGTGCTGCCCGACCAGAACGGCAACGGCGCGGTGGAACTGGCGGTGCTCGGCATCAAGACGACGACCGGCGGGATCGCCGCCGAGATCAAGGACGCCCGCACCGGTGCCGAGCTGGGGCAGGTGTTCTTCGCCAAGGCGTTTCAACCCGTGGATTTCGCCGCGGTGGCCGACGCCAACGGCAACGGGGCTGCGGAACTCGCCGTTTTAGGGATCAATGGCGACGGTCAGCCACGGGTCGAACTGCGCGACAGCGACAGCACGGCCCTGGTCAAGGTCCTCTGGTCGCCGAAATGGGCGACCCCGCTGAACCTGGCCGAGCTGCCGGATGCCAACGGCAACGGGACGCCGGAAGTGGCGGTGCTGGGACGCAGCGGATCGGCCGTCCTGGTCAAGACCGCGGATACGGGCACCGGCGACCAACTGGGCTTCGTCTATTACAACCGCAATTTCACGCCGCATCAGATGGCCACGCTGCCCGACCTCGACGCCAGCGGGGTGGCCGAACTGGCGGTGCTGGGCCGCGACGCAGACGGTACGACCAAGACCGAACTGCGCGATGCCGTGACCGGTGCGTTGGTGCGTAACCTCTGGTTCGGTCAGCTTCCGCCGATCGACCTGGCGGTCATACCCGACATGAACGGCAACGCCAGCCCGGAGGTGGCCGTGCTCGGTATGCCGGCGGCGGGTGGGACCCAGATTCTGATCAAGGACAGCGTGACTCAGGCGGAGGTCAGCCGGCTCAACTTCTAGCCCGCTGTCGCGCCGGCTTCCTACCGGCGCGAATTCGGACGGTGCGGTGAGGAACGCGCATTGGCAGCGAATTCTGCAAGCCGTTGTATGGTGCATGATGCGGTTCGTGCCTCACCGCATCCTACGGCCCTATGGCGCTCGGGAGGATCTCGCCGCCAGGGTGTGGAGCGAACCGCCGCAACTCAGGGCGGCGCGATCTCCAGCAACACCTCATCCGGATTCACCGCGTCCCCCTTGATGACATAGACAGCGGTGACGGTGCCGGCGATGGGTGCCTGGATCTCGGTCTCCATCTTCATGGCCTCGGTGACCAGGACCGACTGCCCGGCCTCAACGGTGTCGCCTTCCTTGACCAGTACATCGACGATGTTGCCCGGCATGGAGGTGGTCACATGGCCGGGAGCGCTGGGTTTGGGCCGCTTGCCGACGATCGCCTTCTTGACCGCGCCTTCGGTGCCGCCGGTGAGGACGATCTCGTCCAGGGTCTCGACCACGACCTCTTCGGGGACGCCGTCGATGTTCAGATAGAAGTGTCGGTCGGCCTGGCCCTTGTGGCCCGCACCCGTGACCTTGACGTGGTAGGTCTCGCCATGGACCGCGATGTTGAACTCGGTGGGGGCGCTGCCGGCGGCCTGGGCGCTCGGCGGCGGCTCCAGTGGTTCCGGCTGCAGGGTCCCGGCCGCCCGCTGTTCCAGGAAGGCGCGGCCGATCTCCGGGAACATGGCATAGATCAGCACATCATCCGCGGAGTGGGCGAGCGGTCCGATATCCTGGGTCAGCCGCTCCATCTCGGGTTTGAGCAGGTCGGCCGGGCGGCATTCCACCAGTTCCTCGTTGCCGATGGCCTGCTGTTGCAGCGTCGGGTTGACCGGCGCCGGGGCGCGGCCGTAGCGGCCCTGGAGATAGAGTTTCACCTCGTTGGTGATGGTCTGGTAGCGCTTGTCGGTCAGGACATTGATGACCGCCTGAGTCCCGACGATCTGCGACGTGGGAGTGACCAGGGGCGGATAGCCCAGGTCTTTGCGCACCTTCGGGATCTCTTCCAGCACCGCGGACATGCGCTCCAGCGCGTTCTGTTCCTTCAGTTGATGGGCCAGATTGGAGATCATGCCGCCGGGGACCTGATTGATCTGCACCCGCGTATCGACCCCGGTGAACTCGCTTTCGAATTGGTGGTAGCGTTTGCGTATCTGGTAGAAATAGATACCGATGTCCTGAATCGCTTGCAGGTCCAGCCCGGTATCGTATTGGGTCTCGCGCAGCGCGGCGACCATGCTCTCGGTGGGCGGATGGGAGGTGCCGCCGGCCATGGAGGAGATGGCGGTGTCGATGGTGTCGCACCCGTTCTCGATCGCCTTCAGGTGACACATGTCCGCCAGGCCCGAGGTGGCATGTGAGTGCAGGTGCAGCGGCAGATCCACCGCGTCCTTCAGCGCCCGCACCAAGTCGGCCGTGACGAAGGGCGTCAACAGCCCCGCCATGTCCTTGAGTGCGATGGAATCGCAGCCCATCGCCGCCAACTCTTTACCCATTTGCACGAACCCGGCCACGGTATGGACCGGGCTTTGGGTGTAACAGATGGTGCCCTGCGCATGTTTGCCGGCGGTCTTGGTGGCCTCGATGGCGGTCTGGAGGTTGCGCACGTCATTCAGCGCATCGAAAATGCGAAAGACGTCCATGCCGTGCTCAGCGGAGCGTTTCACGAACGCGCGCACCACGTCATCGGAATAATGGCGGTAGCCCAGCAGATTCTGACCGCGCAGCAGCATCTGCAGCCGGGTCCGGGGCAGGGCCTCGCGCAGTTGGCGCAGACGGTCCCAGGGATCTTCTTTCAGGAAGCGCACGCAGGCGTCGAAGGTGGCGCCGCCCCAGCATTCCAATGACCAATAGCCGATGGCGTCGAGCTTCGGACAGATCGGCAGCAGGTCCTCGGTGCGCATCCGCGTGGCGAGCAACGACTGATGAGCGTCGCGCAGACAAACGTCGGTGATGTTGATCTTGGGCATGATGAGAACCTGAATCGGATAAAACAGTTACAGCCCGGCGTGCGCCGCGATGGCGGCCGCCAGGGCCGCGGCCACATGGTCTTTGCGGCGCTTCTCTGAATACTCCAGGAGTTCCGGGTGCGCCTCCAGATAGCCGGTATTGAAGTGCCCGGAGCGGAATTGCGGATCGCGCAGGATCTCCTGGTAGAAGGGGATCGTGGTCTTGATGCCGAAGAGCCCCAGGTCGCGCAGGGTGCGGGAACCGCGATTGAGGACATCCTCCCAGGACAGCGCCCAGACGATGACCTTGGCGAGCATGGAATCGTAATGCGGCGGGATCGTGTAGCCGGTATAGATACAGGTGTCGGTGCGCACCCCCGGGCCGCCCGGCGCGTAATAGCGGGAGATGCGCCCGAAGCTGGGCAGGAAGTTGTTCTTGGGGTCTTCCGCATTGATGCGGAATTGCATGGCGAAGCCGCGCCGGCCGATTTCATGCTGCTTGAAACGCAGCGGCAGCCCGGCGGCGATGCGAATCTGTTCCTCGACCAGGTCCACACCGGTAATGGTCTCGGTGATGGTGTGCTCCACCTGGATGCGGGTGTTCATTTCCATGAAATAGAAACGCCCGTCGGTGTCCTGCAGGAACTCGACGGTGCCGGCATTGGTATAGTTCACCGAGCGGGCGGCCAGCACCGCGAGTCCGCCGATGTACTGACGCTCGGCCTCGTCGATCTGGGGGGAGGGCGCGATCTCGATCAGTTTCTGATTCCGCCGCTGGATGGAGCAGTCGCGTTCGAACAGATGGACCACGTTGCCATGGTGGTCGCCCAGCACCTGGACCTCGATATGGCGCGGGTTGACGATGCACTTTTCGAGGAAGACCTCGGCCCGCCCGAACGCCTTGGTCGCCTCGGAGATCACCCGCTCGAAGTTGTTGCGCAGTGCCTTGGCGTCGTCGCAACGGCGAATGCCGCGGCCGCCGCCGCCGGAGGTCGCCTTGAGCATCACCGGATAGCCAATCTGATCGGCGACCCGCAGGGCCTCGTCCAGGTTCGCCAGGTTACCGGCGCTGCCCGGGGTCACCGGCACCCCGGCCTTCTGCATGGCGAGGCGCGCCTGCGTCTTGTCGCCCATGCGTTCGATCACCGCGGCCGTCGGCCCGATGAACGTGAGTCCGCGCCGGGTGCAGGCCAGCGCCAGTTCCGGATTCTCGGAGAGGAAGCCGTAGCCGGGGTGGATGGCGTCGCAGCCCGTGGTGAGCGCCAGGTTCACGATATTGTGAACGTTGAGATAGCCGGCCAGGGGGTCGCCGCCCAGGCTGTACGCCTCATCGGCTTTCTTGACATGGAGCGAATGACGGTCCGCCTCCGCAAAGACGGCGGCCGATCGGATGCCCATCTCCGCGCAGGCGCGGATCACCCGCACCGCAATCTCGCCACGGTTGGCGATCAGGATCTTTCGCAGCATCATGGGAGGCCTCTGAGGCGTGCCGTTGGGGCTGTTGTACCGGGGTCGTCGTGGAAACGGCCGCACAGCGCCGCGCCGCTTATGTTGCTTTGCAGCAATATACCGGACTGGGGCGAATCCGCAAGCCCTGGAGCCCTGGAGGCCGCGGCGGTGACCCGGACCGGCAGGCGTATACTTTGATGGCCGTGCTCATGACTCCGGCGGTAGGGTGCGGTGAGGAACGAACTGCACCGCGGCGTCCGGGAGTTTGATGCCTGGGGCCGGTGCGGTTCGTTCCTCACCGCACCCTGCAATACAGAAACAGTGGATCTCACAACGGCGAACGAGGCATGCGATGACAACCGAGACTTATTCCCGTCTGTTGGCGGCAGTGGACTTCGAACCGAACGGTGAGCCGGTGATCGACCGCGCCCAGCGGCTGCGCGCCTTATTTGGGGCGCGCCTGACTCTGCTGCATGTGCTGGAGCATGTGCCGCCGGCGCCGGATTATATGCCGCTCGGATTCGGCGGGGACTTGCCGACTCCGGATGACCTGGGGCTGGAGCAGGAGCTCGTGGATATCGCCTGTCGGCAACTGGACGTCCTGGGCGAACGTTTGGGCGTCTCGCCGGTCGACCGGCTGGTCCGTGTCGGCCCGACCAGTCACACCATCGACGAGGTTGCCGATGAAATCGCCGCGGACCTGGTGATCATCGGCAGCCACGGTCGCCACGGTTTCCTGGGGCTGTTCGGCTCGACCGCCAAGGCGGTGCTGCGCAGCGTCAAATGCGATGTGTTGTGTGTGAAACTGCAGGATGCAACGCCGACCTGAGTGGACCGGCGCAAACGCATCGACCGGATCACGCGGGATGTTCGTTCGGCTTCAGGGGGCGATAGCGCCTTCTCAGCCAAACGAGTTCTCAATCAACTGGGTGACTTCCTGCGTGATGCGTTCGTTCATCGTCTCGGGCAGCTTGAACCGGTCGTACATCCCGTTCTGACCATTGAACAGCAGCATCATCTGGCGGCCAAGGTCGTGCGGGTCGTCGAACTGCCAGCCGACCATGCCGCCGCTGCCCCGGACATATTGACCCCGGCACATGAGCCGCAGGACGTGCAGGACGGTATCGCCCACCTTCTCGCAGAAATGGAACCAGTAGGGCCACTCCGCCGTCACGTCCAGGAAGAAGGAGCGGATCTCCGGGATCTCCGCGGTCTCGCGCGGGTCCTGATCCCAGCCGTCGAAATAGAAGGTCAGCTTGCCTTCCCATTTGAGGGCCGCCTCGCGGGTGCCCGAGAGCAGTGAGAGCTTGTCGAGCAGCGGGCGGATGTCGCCGGTGTCCACGGACTCGCGGGTGATGGCGATCACCACGAGCTCGTCTTTTGCCGGGGAGAAATGGGCCAGCGGGTACTTGGGTTTTTTCATGGTGTCAGTGGTGCAGGCGCCGCACCCGCGGCAGATCGGTCCGATAGTTTACGAAATCCTACATGCGCGCGCCCGGTCGCGCGGCCGCCGCATCGGTCGATGCCGGCACGACGCTGGCGCCGACGTCCTTCAGTAACCGCTGGAATTCCGGTGAGTCCATCAGGATGGTTCCCGCCGCCGCGCGCAGGCGGTCGACGGCCTCGGCGGGCAGCACGAACGACGTCGGCTGCTGATTCAGATAGGCCATTTCCGCCTTGTCTTTCAGCCTGGCGAAGGACACGTCAATGGCGTAGATCTCCGCGTTCGGGATGCGTAACGCGGCGGCGACCGCGGGGTCCTTGTTGGCCGCAAAGGCGGCCGAGTTGCGGATCCGGCGCAGGTTCTGCCAGCGCGCCGCGGTGTCGCGCAGGAGCTCCACGGCCTCGTAGGAAAAGGCGTCGATCGGCGTGCCGGCGGCTTTGAGCAGCACGTCCAGGGTACCGGGCGGCTCCTCGGACTGGTCCCAGGTGGTTGGGGGCGACGACAGCGAATTGACGATGATCACGATGATCCGGCGCGCGCCGTCAAACGGCGATGGCTGACCGGCGTCGTGCAGCGCCTCGTGGACTTCGAGCGAATCGAGCACGGCGCGCATACCGACATTGTCCGATACGCCGCCGTCGACCAGATGGAGGTAAGGCCGACGGACGCTGTCGCGAAAGTCCTGCTCCGCCTGGAGCGAGCGGATCGCACGGGCCGCGGGCCGCGGCGGGTTGTCGGCGTCGAGGAAGGGCTTCACCCAAGCGGGCGTGACCGTCTTGCAGGTGCCGCCATAGTTATTGAGTGTGACCGGTGAGAGCACCACCGGCACCGCCGAGGAGGCCGCCGCGGCGCGGGAGAGCCGGACCGCATTCAGATCCGAGCAGACCACATCGAAGACGCGCTGGTTGAAGACGAACCGGGAGCCGGTCGAAAGGTCGGTGGCCGACGCCACGATCAGCGGGCCTTTGCCGCGGTTGAGATCGCCGAAGGTGGCACCGTTGAACAGGATTTCGTCGTAGAGCTCGGCCGCCAATTCGGAACGACCCCAGCCGGTCGACGCCAACCGGCTCCAATTGGCTGGATTGAAGGTGCGCGCGACGATCTCGCCCTGCACATCGCGCTTCAGAAAGCGTTGCTCATAGTCGTCGAACAACTTGTCGCCATAGAGTCCATAGGCGAGCGCCGTGAAGCTCCCGCCCGACACGCCGGTGATGACGTCCACCGCGTCGAGCAGGCGAACCTTGTTGCCTTGCGGTCCAACCACCTCGGTGCGGCGCAGGAACTCCAGCACGCCATAGGAGAAGGCGGCGGCGCGGGTGCCCCCGCCGGAGAAGGCGAGGACGACCAGATTCTCCTTGTTCCGGTCCCGCGCCTGGCGCGTATCCAGCCGGTAGCCGCTGCCCGGGTCGGCCTGGGCGATCGGCGGATTGATCGGTCGGGTGGCGCAACCGCCGAGCAGTAGCAGCGCCGCCGGCACGAACAGTGATCGAATGAATACGCCCAACATGATTGCTCCCGACCAGGCCGCGATGGGCGATTGGTGTGTTTGACGACGCTAAGAATACTCCAGTTCATGGCTGCTTTACCGGCTCGCGTTCCGCTTGGGCATCAAGGCTCCGGTCCGGGCCGCAGCGCTGCCCCGGTGCGGCGGACGCCAGGCCGGGAAGCGGCGGGGCGACACCCGCCGAACGGGCAGCGGTGGATTCGGTGTTCTCCGAGAAACACGCGCACCGCGCCCCGGCGTGCCGCGAGACCGGTGATTCCTCCGGGCGGGGTCTGCGTGAATAAGATACCGTGGTACATAATACCGTATTACGTGGTACTAAAATGCGCTCGATGCGCTGGTGAAGAGCATATTTTACACGTGATAATCCCCCCTTATCCCGTCCAGATGGGCACTACTGCCCCGGCCGGCCGGATTCCCGGTACACCCTCCCGCGGACCTGTTGTAGTTGGTGATGTTGCATTGTGGGTTGGACCATCAATGCGGCATTGATCGCCTGAGCCAGGCTATCCGGGTTGCGGCGTGGTAGCAGTAGCGGTAGCATCATGGGTAGCAACAGAGAGAAAGCCCCATGCGAACCGAAAAATTGTCCATTTCGCTCACCCCCGAGGCGATCGGGGTGATCGATGCCTATCGGGCGACCCACGCGGTCAAGAGTCGTTCCCAAGTCGTCGAGCAAGCCTTGCGCCGGCTCCGGGAGGACGAGCTCGAGGCGGCCTACCGGGAAGCGTCCGCCCCGGATCTATCCGAATGGGACGTGACGCTGAGTGACGGACTGCCCGATGAAGCGTGGTGAGATCCTCTACGCCGAGCTCAGCCCCACGGTGGGCGCCGAGATCAACAAACGCCGCCCGGTGTTGATCGTGAGCAACGATGCCAACAATCGGGCGGCGAGCACCGTCACGGTCTTGCCCATCACGTCCAACCTGACCCGGGTCTATCCCTTCGAGGTGGCGCTGTCACGGGCAGACTCCGGCCTGCCCAAGGATTCCAAGGCCCAGGCCCAGCAGATCCGCTCCATCGCGAAGGAGCGCATCACCGGCACCGCGCTCGGCCGACTCGCGGCGGACAAGCTGCGGGAAGTCGACGCGGCGATCCGCTTGCACCTGGCGCTATAGACGCCACCCCGCCCTCCAGGGACATCAGATGAGCCTCACCCCCGCCGGGGCGACCAGCGCCAACTCGGCAACGGCGATGTGACCCTCGGTATCGCTGTGGCCCCCGGCAACTGCGAGGAAAACAATGTCATGAATACACAACACAAGATCGCCGCCTGCCTGTGGTTCGAGAAAGACGCCGCGGAGGCTGCGCGCTTCTACGTCGCGATCTTCCCCGACGCCTACATCGTTCACCAGGCGACGAGTACAGTCGACTGGCCGGGCGGTAAGGCCGGCGATGTCATCGTCGTCGACTTCGTGCTGGCGGGACAACGCTATCAGGCGCTGAACGGCGGCGCGAACGAGAATGCCACATTCAACGAATCCGTCTCGCTGTCGGTCACCTGCGAGGACCAAGCGGAGGTCGACCGTTATTGGGACGCCCTGATCGCCGATGGCGGCGAGCCAATCATGTCCAACTCGCGCTGGTGCAAGGCATCGGTGCCGGCGGCGCAGCAATCCTCGATCACAATGACGTTGAAGCTCTCGTCGGCGAGGCTGCGCACCGTGGAGGAGACGCATTGATCGGTGAAGATCCCGGTCAGGATGACGTTGCGGATGCCCAGGTTGGCGAGGATCAGGCGCAGATTGGTCCCGGTCAGGGCGCTGTCGGTGGTCTTGGTCACCACGATCTCGCCGGGGTGTGGTGCCAGCTCGGGGACCAGTTGACTCGCCGCGCTGTCCTTGGGCAAGAGCAGGGCGTTCCAGCCGGGCTTCTTCTGGCTGAGCGAGCGATCACGCCCGTCCTCGAGCAGGCAGGCGATGCGCGCGTGGATGACGTCCATCCCCTTGGCGCGAACCGCGTGCTGCAGGGCGCGGGTGGTCGGGATGACGATCTCGCGCATCCGCTGGTGGAACGGCAACCAGCGCGCCGCCTCGTGCGGATCAGTCGGGGTCTCCAGGTAGAGGTTCTGCACGTCGATGCACAGCATCGCCGTCTCGGCGGGATTCAACACCAGGTCCGCGGGCTCCGGTGCCTGCGCATAGTAAAAGGAGCGGTAGGCGGTCTTCCAACTCATCGGGATCCTCCAAATAATGAAGAGACAGGCAGGTGGGTCGCGCGGCCGAGCCGAGCACGGGCCGACCGCTGGGGCCGATGATCCACGCGAGCGTCGCCGCCGTCGAGAGCCCGATCGACTGCGTACCGACCGCCTCGCCGGCACCGTGGCGCGCGTGTGATCTTGACGCGTCTGGCTTCGGCCTGCCCCGATCCTTGCCCGCAGCCAGCGCGACAGCCATCGCCTCGACTCCGTGCCGGCGCTGCTCGAAACCGCAAGCGCACCGGCCAAGGTCCGTTTCTTCCTGACTCCAGATCGGGACTTGGACGCGGTGACGGGAGCGACCCCGATCGCCGCTCTGCGTGCCGGCGACCCGGCGGTCGGCGCCCTGGTGGCGCGCAAGACGCGCCAGTTCGGTATCCAATGCGCTCCTGGACATCCTCGACGCGCAGGGTTGGGGCCTCGTTTAAGCTAAGGCCGACGTCTCCCATCCAGCCGGCACCAACCACCCCGCCTGGCCAGTGACCCTGAGGCGAATCCTGAAACCCCTGAAGCGCGTCCTACCACTGGAGGCGCGGAGCACCGTAGAATTCGGACAGTGGCGCTTTACCGTACGGCAGTTTCTGAAGTGATGAGGGCAGGGCGATGCGGCGCTGGGTCCATCCCGAGAAGGCGCGGTACTACCAGGCCGACCTGGTCGAGGATCTGCTCGGCGGCTGGTCGGTGGTCACCGCGTGGGGTGGGCTTGGCTCACGGCGCGGCCGGATGCGGACGGCCTGGGTGGCGACGCGGGAGGAGGGGATGGCGCGGCTGGAGGCGATCGAGAAGCGACGGCGGCAGCGGGGCTATCACAGCATCGAAACCGAACACCTGGTTTGAGCATTCTACCGTTGATCGCCACGCAAGGAATCTATTGTTGAATAATCGGTCACTCCTGATATGAAACCTCAAGATAAATATTGCGCAATTCCGTATTATCGACGCAATCAATATGATCTTCTTCGTCGAATATGAAAGACTGCCGGCGCAGCAACTGTTTACGGTTCAATCAAGTATGATGACGTATTTGCTTCGCGGCTTCGCGGTGTGGCTTCTGATGGCCTTGGCCGAGACTGTTCACGGGACACTACGGACGCTCTTCCTCCAACCCGTTGTTGGAGACCTTGCGTCACGCCAAATCGGCGTTCTCACGGGATCGCTCATGATTCTTCTGATCGCCTACGTAACCATTGGATGGATCGGCGCGAGGGAATTCAAGCAACTGGTCTCTGTTGGCCTGCTCTGGTTCATCCTCATGCTCTGCTTCGAGGTCGGCGTCGGTCGCGCTTTCGGACTCTCGTGGGAACGCATCATCGCCGACTACGTGCCCTGGCACGGTGGCTTCATGATCATCGGGATGATGATCCTCGCGCTCTCACCGCTGATCGCAGCACGCTTGCGAACACCTCGCTACAGTGTCAGCCTCAGTCGTCGGGACCAGCAGTCGTCCGCGGCCTGGAACAATGTGGACCCGCCCAGATGATGCCGCAGTGACCCATGGATAAACTCTGGAAGCAGATCACCCCGTCGGATTTCGCCTGGGAGCGTGAGGCATTGGTCTTTCTTAAAGGCCAGCTACCCGACCATGAGCCCTACCGTGCTTGGGCTAACTTTGAATTCATCGCGCAAGACGGTTCCATCAACGAGGTCGACAACCTCATCCTGACCCCCAAGGGGTTCTTCCTCATCGAGATCAAGTCGCACCCCGGCGAGATCAGCGGCGACGCCGGCACCTGGGTTTGGACCCACGAGGGGCGCCGTCGCGTCTTCGACAATCCGCGCTTGCTGGCCGATCGTAAGGCCAAGAAGCTCAAATCCTTGCTCGAAAGCCAGCGCTCGGCACTGAAGGCGAAGGAGCGCATCCCCTTCATCGAGACGCTGGTCTTCCTGTCCGCCGAAAACGTCGTCAACAAGCTGCTGGGGCCGGCGCGCCTACAGGTATGTACCCGCAGGAACGTCATGGATGCGCTCTGTTCCATCGACAGCAGTTGGAAGCATCGTCCGCTCGACCGGCCGATCTCCAAGGTCGTCGCGCGCGCCCTTGAGGAGGCCGGCATCAAAGAATCCCTGCGAACGCGGCGCGTGGGACTCTACGCGCTCAATGATCTACTGGATGAGGCGGATCACTTCCAGGACTGGCTCGCCACCCACTCTGAAACAGGCGTGCAGCGGCGCATCCGCATCTATCTCACCCTTGGCAAGTCCGAGCAGGAGGCCGCCACCCTGCGCAACGCCGCCAAGCTGGAGTTTCGACTGCTTGAGGGCATCGAGCATCCCGGCATCCTCCAGGCGCGGGACTATCAACAGCACGATCAGGGGCCGGCCCTGGTCTACGAGCACGACCCCGCCGCCGTGCGCCTCGACCACTTCCTGATCGGGCTCGGCACCGGCCAAACGCTGGAGACCCTGGAGGCAGTGACACTGCTGCGTCAGATCGCGGAAGCCGTGCGCTTTGCCCATGGCAAACGGCTCTATCATCGAGCGCTGAGCCCGCAGAGCATCTACGTGCGCAACGACGGTGACGGCGGGCTCTGCGTCAAGATCGCCAACTGGGCCACCGCGCGGCGCGCGCTCGAGAGCGACTCGCGGGAACTGACCGCACTCAGCCACCTGAGTTGCATCATCCAGGAGGAGGCCGGCCCGTATCTCGCGCTCGAGGCCCACACCGATGCGTTGGGCGCCAACGCGAGCGACAGCGTCTATCTCGACGTCTTCTCGCTCGGCGCCATCGCCTACCTGCTCTTCACCGGCCGGCCGCCCGCCGCGAACGATCTGGAACTGCAGGACAAGCTCAGTCGCGGCAAGGGGCTGCAGATCACCGATGCACAGAACGGCGCCGGCCGCGAGCTACAGGACCTCATCCAATACGCCACCCACCCGGACACCGGCAGTCGCATCGGTTCGGTCGGTGAGTTCATCGAGTATCTCAACCTGGTCGAGGACGAGCTCAGCCGTCCCGACAGCGAGCGCCGTACTGATCCCGCCGCGGCGCGCCCCGGTGACACCTTCGAGGGCGGCCTCCTGGTGACCAAGCGCCTCGGGCGCGGGGCCAGCTCGGTCGCCTTCGTCGTCATGCAGCGCGGGCAGGAGCGCGTGCTCAAACTGGCCGCCACTCCCGAGCACAACCAGCGCCTGCGCCAGGAAGCGGAGACCCTGACTAAGCTGCGGCATCAGGCCATCATTGCCTACCACGAGACCCACGACGTCCTCGGTCACACCGGCCTGCTCCTCGACTATGCCGCCGAGGGCACGCTGGCCGAGCGCCTGCGCAAGCTCGGCCCCATTGCGCTCGAGCTCTTGGAGCGCTTCGGTGACGACCTCCTGAGTGCCCTCTGCCACCTGGAGGAGAAGGGCCTCTCCCACCGTGACATCAAACCGGAGAATATCGGCCTGATGAAACAGGGCCGCCAGTTGCATCTGGTGCTCTTCGACTTCTCGCTGGCGAGCCTCAGCGCGGAGAATTTCACCGCCGGCACCCTGGCCTACATGGACCCCTTCATCCGCGACCCGGGCCGTCGGCGCTGGGACGACTACGCTGAGCGCTTCGCCGCCTCCCTGACGCTCTACGAGATGGCGACCGGCCGGCTGCCGACCTGGGCGGACGGGGAGGGGCTGCCGCCACTGATCGAAGGCGCCCTGGAGATCGACCCCGCCGTCTTCGACCCGAGCGTGCGTGATGGCCTGGCCGGCTTTTTCCGCACGGCGCTGGCCAGGGACGTCAAGGTGCGCTTCGGCAATGCCGAGGACATGCGCCGCGCCTGGCGTCAGCACTTCGACCAGGCTAAGCGGGAGACGACCTTGCACCCTGGCGAGGGCGACGCGGCGCCATCCTGTCCGATCGGCGAGGCCGGGCTCGACACCCAGATCGGCCTGCTCCCGCTCTCCGCCCAGGCGCTGGATACCCTGAGCCGGCTCAACATCAATCGCGTCGCTGACCTCATCCGTCTGCCGCGCAACGAGCTGGTGCGCATGACGGGGGTCGGGACCCAGACCCGGCGCGAACTCTCGGAGGTGATCGCACGCCTGCAGGCCCGTCTTGCGCCACCGGAACCCAGCCGGGCCGGGAGCGAGGCGATCCCGCCCGCCCCGATCAAGAGCGACGGCCTGCTCATCAGCGTCGACCAATTGATGCGCAGCATCCGGCCGCCCCAGACCAAGACAGCCGACCACGCCCGCTACAGCTTCCTCACCGAATACCTGGGCCGTCTCGATGCCGACACCGCCAGGCCCGCGGACAACGTCCATTGGCCCACCCTCATCACCCTCGGCGCTGAGATCAGCATGGAGTCCGCAGCAGCACGCGATCTCCAAACGCGCGTCCTGGCGCAGTGGGGCAAGAACACCTTCATCACCCGCTTACGCCAGGATATCGCCACGCTCCTCGCGGAGCAGGGCGGTGTCATGACCGCGGTCGAGCTGGGGGAGGCCATCTTGCTGCGCCGCGGCTCGGTACGGCCCTCGCCGATCCGCGATCGCTGGGCGCAGGCCGTGGTACGGGCCGCGATCGAGACCGAGCTGGCCCGCCGGGAGTCGCGCTGGATCCTGCGCCGCTGCGGCAAGCGCATCCTCATCGCCGACGACACTCAGGGGCTGGGTGAGGCGCTGGCGGACTACGTCGAGGCCCTGGGCCAGCTCGCCGACGAATGCGCCGAGCAGCAGCCCCTGTTGTCGCCGGTGCGCGCCCTGGAGCGCATCCGCGCACTTCCGGCCCCGGATTCGTTCGCCGGGCTCAGCAACCACCGACTGCTGCGTCTGGCCGTCGCCGCCTCGCAGGGGGCCGCGCTCTCCAGTCGCGCGGAGTTTTACCCCAAGGGCATGCCCGCCGAGCGCAGTATCGAGCTGGCCCAGGGCGCCTTGCTCGGCACGCCCAAGCTCTCGGTGGCCGAGGTGCAGGATCGCATCCAGGGTCGCTATCCTGAGGCGTTGCCGCTTCCCGGCCGGCGGGAGCTCGATGACCTGCTGGGGCGGCTCGAGCTGGGCTTCGTCTGGGATCCCCAGGCCGAACACGGCGGCAAGCGCGGTGCCTACTGTCTGCCGCAGGCCGGCGCCCTGGGCGACGGCAGCACCACCCGCGCCGCCACCCGGACCAGCGTGCACTACAGCCAACACGCGGCGGGGGAGTCCTCCCCCGCACGCGAGTTCAAGCAGTTTGAACAGCGCGTCCGTAACGCGCTGGACTCTGCGCGTTTTCTGGCCCTTTCGGTGCGGCCCCGGCTGTGGCAGCGGGCGCAGCAGCAGCTCGCCGCGACCTTCGCGTTGCAGGTCGTCAGTTTCGACGACCTCCTGCTGCGCCATCTGCACCGTCTGTGCGACGGCATGGCCAACCCGCCCAACTGGCAGGTCGTGCTGAAGGCCGATGCCGCCGACCCCGGCAGTGTCGACTGGTCGCGTTTGCAGGGGCTGGTCCGCCGTGTCCTGCCGGCGATGACCGCGGAGCTCAAGGCGGCGGACCGACCGGTTCTCCTGACCGACCCTGGACTGATCGGTCGCTATGGTCTGGTCGACACCTGGCTCGGTGAACTGCGCCAACACCTGCAGGACGCCCCGCGGGCGCCGGCCCTACTACTGCTCATCGCCAACGAGTTGGCAGCCACCGCGGCCATCATCGACGGCGTCAGTGTGCCGAGCGGTGCCGGCAGTCGGGAGTTCGCGCGCATTCCGAGCACCTGGCTCCAGCCGGTCGTAGCGGACGCCTCGTGATCCTCAATCCGGCAATTGCGCACGCCAAGGCGCCAAGACGCCAAGGTGCTTCAAGGCGCTATCGAAACCGGAGGCGCTCGCGCTGACGGCCTTCGGTTACACTTGCGACTGACGCCAACCCCCAGAGGAGGACCGCGGCGATGAATCCCCTCGCGCATTTCGACCCCGATGACCCCTATCCGGAGAGCGACGGCGAGCCCATGGCGGAGAACACCGAGCAGTATGAGTGGCTGGTCAAGATCAAAGAGAATCTCGAGATCCTCTTTGGGCAGGACCCGCAGGTTTTCGTCGCCGGGGATCTCTTCTGGTATCCGGTTCCCGACCGGCGGATCGCCGGCCCGGTGGCCCCGGACGTGATGGTCGCCATTGGCCGGCCCAAGGGCCGCCGGGGCTGTTACAAGCAGTGGGAAGAGGGTGGTATCGCCCCCCAGGTGGTGTTCGAGATCCTCTCGCCGGCGAACAGTCTCAAGGAGATGGCCGACAAGCTGGCCTATTATGATACCTACGGGGTCGAGGAATACTACGTCTACGATCCGTCCGCCAACACGCTGGAGATTTGGCTACGCCAGGAGGGGCGGCTGCGGCGGATGTCGCACTTGAAGGGCTGGGTCAGCCCGCGGCTGGGTATTCGCTTTGCGTTGACCGGCGAGACGCTGGAGATCTTCGATCCGCAGGGGCAGCCGTTCTTGACCTCGGTCGAACTCGCCGCGCGCTTGCGCGATGAGGCGGCGCGTGCCGAGCAGGAGCGTGCGCGTGCCGAACAGGAGCGTGCCCGTGCCGAGCAGGAACACGCGCGTGCGGAGCAACTGGCCGAGCGGTTGCGTGCCCTGGGGTTCGAGCCGTGAGCCTGGGAGCCCGATCAAGGGTTTTTCACGAACGCCCCGTCCGCAACGTTTTCCCCGAACCTGCCGGTTCCAATCAACACTCGGCCACGAAGCATTCGCCACCAGCGTCCGTTATCGACATCCCATCATGGCCACCATGAACTTCAGCATCCCGGACGACCTCCGGAACGCTTTCAATCGCGAGTTCTCGGGTCAGAACAAGAGCGCCGTGATCGTCCGGCTGATGCAACAGGCCATCGCCGAGGCCGATCAGCAGCGCCGGCGTCAGGCCGCCTTCGCGCAGTTGACCGCGGCACGCGCAGAGCGACCGGCGTTGACCGGCGCGGCGGCCCGTGCTTCGCGCGAAGTCGGCCGCCCGTGATCCTCGTCATCGACGCCAGCGTCCTTGAAGGCATCGAGGTCGAAACGGGTTCCGGCAACGTCTTTGCCGACCTTGGCCTGCCCGCTGCCGAGAAGCTCAAGATCAAGCCCGCGGCCGATCCGGTCGGACACCTGACGATCGCCATCGGTTGACTGCGGCTCCTCGACCAGGAAGACTGGGAAAAATAAGGACAAGCCCTCGATGATCCACCCCCAACGCCTCCTGGCCGATCTCCAGTCCCTCCTGCCCAAACTGGAATTGGATATCCTGGATTACAGCCGGACTAGACCGGAGTTGGAGGCCCACCTCCAGGCCGAGTACGCCAAGGCCCAGGCCGCCAACCGCACCGCCGAGCACTTCGTCGCCTGGCGCGAGGCGCAGATCACCCAAGCCGCGGCGGCCTGGGTGCTGACCGGCGTCTTCGTCCGCTTCCTGGAGGACAACCGGCTGCTGGAGGCGCCGCTCATCTCCGGGCCGGCGGCCGGGGCGGGCCATCGCTCAGATCAAGGCGCGCTGCAACAGGCCAAGGACCGCCTGACCGTCTATTTCAATGCGCATCCCACCCATGCCGAGCGCGACTATCTGCTCGCCGTCTTCGAGGAGCTTGAGTCGCTGCCGGCGATGGCCGAGCTGCTGGATCGCGCCCACAACCCGCTCTGGCAACTGCCGCTCTCGGCGGACGGGGCCCGGGCCCTGATCGACTTCTTCCAGCGGCTCGACCCCGAGACCGGCGCGATCCTGCACGATTTCACCGACCCCAACTGGGACACCCGCTTCCTCGGCGATCTCTACCAGGACCTCTCCGAGAGCGTGCGCAAGCGTTACGCCCTGCTCCAGACCCCCGAGTTCGTCGAGCGTTTCATCCTCGATTACACCCTGGAGCCGGCCAAGGACGCCTTCGGTCTGCCGGGGCTCAAGCTGATCGACCCCACCTGCGGTTCGGGCCATTTTTTGCTGACCGGCTTCGAGCGGCTGTTCGCCGACTGGCAGCAGCGCGAGCCCGCCACCAACGCCCGCGCCCTGGCCCAGCGGGCGCTCGACGCCATCCACGGGGTCGACATCAACCCCTATGCGATCGCCATCGCTCGCTTCCGGCTGCTGATCGCGGCCATGAAGGCGGCGGGCAGCGACCGGATCAAGGACGCGCCCGACTTCCATTTCAACCTCGCCGTGGGCGACTCGCTACTGCACGGGCGGCGGCACGAATGGCAGGGGCAGGGCCACCAGCGCGACTTGCTCGACGACACGCTCGCCCATGTCTTCGAGGTCGAGGACCGGGACAAGCTGGAACGTATCCTCGGACAGCGCTATCAGGTCGTGGTCGGTAATCCGCCTTACATCACCGTCAAGGATAAGGCGCTGAATCAGGCGTATCGGGACAAGTACCTGGCCTGTCACATGAAGTATTCGCTTGGGGTGCCATTCACCGAGCGCTTCTTCGATCTGACGCTGCCGGCGGAAGACAACCGACCGGCCGGGTTCGTCGGGATGATTACCACCAACAGCTTCATGAAGCGCGAGTTTGGCAAGAAGCTGATCGAGGACTATCTGCCGCGCAAGTATCTGACGCATGTGATCGACACCTCGGGGGCCTACATCCCAGGGCACGGGACGCCGACCGTAATCCTCTTTGGGCGCAACAGGACACCCCTGGGCGACCGGCTACGCGCCGTGCTGGGGATTCGCGGCGAGCCGAGCACGCCGGAGGATGCGGCGCAGGGGCAGGTGTGGCGCTCGATCATGGAGATGCTGGAGCGGCCGGGGAGTGAGAACGCCTTTGTGAGCGTGGTGGATCAGGAGCGAGGGTTGTATGGGCACCATCCGTGGAGCGTTGGGGGCGGTGGGGCATCGGACCTCAAGGATCTGATCGAGTCGAGTGCGGATGGGTCGCTTGAGAATGTTGCGGATTCGATCGGCATCACGTGCTTTACATTGGAAGACGATGTCTATGCGCTACCAAAGCATGTGTGCAAAACCAAGAGACTGCCTCTATGCACCTTGAGAGAAATGGTGCTGGGTGATGAGCTGCGAGATTGGAGCCAGGATCATCAAAACTACTCTGTGTTTCCCTACAACAGCGACTTTGAACCGATCGAGCCACGCGCACCGAATCCAGACTTCCTCCATCTCTGGTCCCACAGAACAAATATTTCCAAGAGCAAGATGTTTGGACAGAAGACGAAAGTTGAATCTGGCCTTTCTTGGTTTGAGTTTGGTCGCCTGACTGCATCGAAACTGCGAACTCCCCTCTCCATCACCTTTTCCTTCGTCGCCACCCACAATCATTTCGTCCTCGACCGGGGCGGCAAGGTTTTCAACCGTTCCGCGCCGGTCATCAAGCTCCCCGCCGAGGCGAGCGAGGACGATCATCTGGCGCTGCTGGGCCTGCTCAACAGCTCGACCGCCTGTTTCTGGATGAAGCAGGTGTTTTATCCCAAGTCCGGTAGCGGAATTGGAAGGGGTATCCAGCCGGAAAAGTGGATGGATCGTTTCGAGTATGACGGAACGAAGCTCCAGATCTTTCCAATCCCCGCCGACCCTGAAGGCAAGGCGTGCAACCTCGCTCGTCAGCTCGACCAGTTTTCCCGACAACTCGCCGCGCTCGACCCCGCCGCCGTGCTCAGCCACACCCCGGAGAGCCCAAAGAACGCGCTCGCCGAGGCCGAGCACCGGTCAGACGCGCTCTGGCACCAAATGATCGCCCTCCAGGAAGAACTGGACTGGCTCAACTACCGTCTCTACGGCCTGATCGACGCTGACCTCTGCTACGGCTCGACCCCGCCCGAGATCCGCCTCGGCGAGCGTCCCTTCGAAATCGCGCTCGCCCGCCGCCTGGCCGCCGGCGAGACCCAGACCACCTGGTTCGCCCGCCACAACAGCACGCCCATCACACAAATCCCCGCCCACTGGCCGGCGGCCTACCGGGCACTGACCGAGCGCCGGCTCCAGGCGATGGCCGACAACCCCTGGATTCGCCTGGTCGAGCAGCCCGAGTACAAGCGCCGCTGGAATCGCGAGCCTTGGGAGAGCCGGCAGCGCCGGGCATTGCGCGACTGGTTGCTGGATTTTCTGGAGGGGCTTTGCCGATCGTCCGAGCGGGGAGGGTCCGCGCAGCGGACCCTCCCCGTCGCCCAGCTCGCCGAGCGCGCCCGACATCATGGTGCCTTCCAGCAGGTCGCCGCGCTCTACACCGGCTCCGACACCTTCGACGCCCGCACCTTGGTCGGCGAGCTGGTCGAGGGCGATCAGGTGCCGCAGATGGCCGCCGCCCGCTACAAGCCAAGCGCCATGTCCAAGCACCGCGCCTGGCGGGAGACCTGGGACAAGCAGCGCGCCGAGGACGCCATCGACGCCCGCACCACACTCGATCCGGCCGACCCGCAATTCCTGACAGCCGAGCAGGCCAAGGCGCTCAAGGCGCAGGAGATCGGCGATCTCCCGCTGCCGCCCAAGTTCGCCTCCACCGACTTCCGCAAACCGAGCTACTGGGGCCTGCGCGGCAAGCTCGACGTGCCCAAGGAGCGTTTCTTCAGCCTGCCCGGCTGCGAGCGCTCCGGCGATTCCACCCTGGTCATCGGCTGGGCCGGGCTCGATCATCTGCAACGCGCCCAGGCGATTGCCACCTGGTATCTGGAGCGCAAGGAACAGGACGGCTGGGACGCCGAGCGCCTCATGCCCATGCTGGTCGCGCTCGACGAGCTGATCCCCTGGCTCAAGCAGTGGCACAACACCCTCGACCCCGAGCTTGGTGAGCGTCTGGGCGACTATTACGAGGGCTTCCTGCTCGAAGAACTGCGTCACTTGGATCTGTCCCGCGACGCGCTGTCGGACTGGGAGCCGGCGGCGCCCGCGCGCGGGCGAAGGCGGACCGGCTGAGCGATTCAATCGTTCCTTGAATCACATCCACAGGCGATCAATCACATGCGAAGACTCGAGATCACCACCCGAATTGCAGCCGACGGCATCCTGCATCTGCCGTTGAAGGAATTTGCCGATCAGGAGGTACAAGTCACGGTGTCATCGGTAGACCGCCATGCCGCGTTACCGCAAGCCCCATTGGTTGGCGCGAATGCCTTACGCAAGGCCCAGGAAATCGGCTTCATCGGCAGTTTCGAGGCCGAAGCCGATTTCTCGGCGCGTTATAAAGAGCATCTGGACTGGTCGGACAAGGCATGATCATTGCCGATGCATCTCTGGTGTTGGTGGCTGAAACCTTGGGTCACGGGCGCATCCTGAGTACCGACCGCCGCGATTTCCATACCTACCGATGGAAGAACACCAAGCCATTCGAGAATCTCTTACGATGAAACCCAACCTGCAACTCGATCAGATGTCGGTCGAGGAAAAGATCCAGACGATGGAGCTACTTTGGGACTCGCTCTGCCAGGCACCTACCGAACTGGAGTCACCTGATTGGCACGGCGAGATCCTGAAAGAACGGCAGCGCAAGATTGGCGCGGGTGAGGCCGTGTTTCTTTCGCTCGACGCGCTGAAAGCAAGGCGACCACAGTAAGCATGCGAGAGATTCGATGACACTCATCAAGGACTTGATCCACATCCCCGAGCGCGTCCAGCGCGGCGATTTCGTGCTCAACCTGGCCAGCGGTCTCGAAGCGGACGCCGTCGAACAGACCCTCAAGGACTATGTCGTCACCCCGCAGCTCGCCCGCTGTTTCGAAGATGCCCTGAGCTTCATCAAAAGCACCGCCACCAGCCAGCAGAACCGCAACAAGGGCGCCTATCTGCACGGCAGCTTCGGCACCGGTAAGTCGCACTTCATGGCGGTGCTGCACCTGCTGTTGCAGGGCAACGTCCAGGCGCGCGCCATCCCGGAACTGGGACCGGCGGTCGCCAAGCACAGCGACTGGATGCAGAGCCGCAACATCCTGCTGGTGCCCTATCACATGATCGGCGCGGCGAGCATCGAGTCCGGCGTACTCGGGGGCTATGCGCGTTACATCCGCAAGCGGCATCCGCAAGCCCCGGTGCCCGGCTTCTACATGGGCGAGCGCCTCTTCCATGATGCCCAGGCGATGCGTGGTCACATGGGGGATGCGACCTTCTTCGGCGCGCTGAACGCCGCGAGCGGTGCCGACGGGAGCCGCGATGGTTGGGGTGATGTCGCCACGGGCTGGGATGCGGTGAGTTTCGATGCGGTGGTCAGCGGGCAGGCGGGCGACGCTGACCGGATACGCTTGGTCGGCGATCTGGTCGGGTCACTGTTCAAGTCCTTTGCCGATCTCGCCAATACTGAAAGCGGCGGCTATCTCGAGTTCGACGAAGGGCTGCGCGTCATGACCCGGCACGCCAAGGCGCTCGGCTATGACGCGGTCGTGCTCTTTCTCGACGAGCTGATTCTTTGGCTCGCCAGCCGCCTGTCCGACCGTCACTTTATCAGCAGCGAGATCCAGAAGGTCGTCAAACTGGTCGAGACCGGCATCCCGCGCGAACTGCCGCTGATCAGCTTCATCGCCCGTCAGCGCGACCTGCGTGAGTTCGTCGGCGATCAATACAGCGGCGTCGAGCAGGAAATCCTGAGCGACTCGCTGAAATACTGGGAGGGCCGCTTCCACACCATCACGCTGGAGGATCGCAACCTGCCGGTGATCGCCCAGCGGCGTCTGCTGCAACCTCTGAACGCATCCGCCCAGGCCCAAATCGAGGAGTCCTTCGCGCAGACCGAGCGGATGCGCGAGGAGGCCTTCAACCTGCTGCTGACCAGCAACGGCGACCGGGAGATGTTCCGCGCGCTCTATCCCTTCAGCCCGGCCCTGGTGCAGGCGCTGGTGGCGCTCTCCTCGGCATTGCAGCGCGAGCGCACGGCGCTCAAGGTGATGCTGATGCTGCTGGTGGAGCAGCGCGAGACCCTGGCGCTGGGCAGCGTCATCCCGGTCGGCGACCTCTACGACGTCATCGCCTCCGAGGCCGAGCCGCTCGTAGAGCAGATGCGGCAGCATTTCGACAATGCCAAGCTGTTGTTCGAGCGCAAGCTGATCCCGGTCCTGGAGCAGGAACACCAGATCACCGTTGCGGTGCTCCAGGAGTTGCCGCCCACCGATGCCAAACGGCAGGCCTTCAACAACGATCTGCGCCTGCTCAAGACCCTGGTGCTGGCCGCGCTGGTCCCCGAGGTGGAGAGCTTCAAGCAGCTCACCGCGACCAAGCTCGCGGCCCTGAATCACGGCACCATCCGCTCGCCCATCCCCGGCCAGGAGGCCCGGACGGTGCTGCAGAAGTGCCGCAAATGGGCGGGGCAGGTGGGTGAGATCAAGATCTCAGACGACCCCAATCCCACTATCGGCGTGCAGCTCTCGGGCGTGGATACCGAGAGCATCATCGAACAGGCGCGCATCAACGACAACGAAGGCAACCGCCGGCGCCTGGTCAAGGAGATGGTCTTCGACGCCTTCGGCATCCGCGACGACACGCAGCTCTTCGTCGAGCACGAGTGGCTGTGGCGCGGGACGCGGCGGCGCGTGGAGGTGCTGTTCCAGAACATCCGCGAAATGACCGACGACAGTCTGTTCGAGTCGCGCGACGACCAATGGAAGGTCATCATCGACTTTCCCTTCGACACCGGGAACTACTCACCGACCGACGATCAGGCGCGCGTGCGGGACTTCGAGGCCGCGGGAGGGCAGGCGCGGACGATCTGCTGGCTGCCCTATTTCCTGAGCCGGAGCGCGCAGAAGAACCTCGGCAAACTGGTCGTGCTGGAAGACATCCTCAAGAGCGAGGACAGCTTCAACCGCTACAGTCGTCATTTGAGCCCGCAGGATCGCGTGAGCGCGCGAACCTTGCTCGACAATCAGCGCAGCCAGTTGCGTCAGCAGATGAAGGATGTCCTGATCGGCGCCTACGGAGTGGCTGCGGCGTTGCCTGGCTCGCTCGACCACAGCGATCTGCTGGAGTCGCAGCTCATGTCGCTGCAGCCGGGGTTTACTCCACGCCCCCCGCAGGGCACCACCATGGCGAAGGCCTTCGAGCAATTGCTCGGGCAGGCCTTGACCGCTCAGTACCCGGATCACCCCGAATTCGACGGCGAAGTCCGCCCAGCGGACCTGGGCCGGGTGTTCACCGAGCTGTGCCGCGCGATCCATGCGCCGCACGGGCGCATCGACGTCGAGGGCCCGCTGCGCCCGCTGATGCGCCAGATCGCCCAGCCACTGAAGCTTGGCGAGATGCACGAGCGTCACTTCATCTTCAAGGAGGACTGGCCGCAGCACCTGAGCCGCGCGCTGGCCCAGTCCGGGAGCGGGACTGGTGGGGACCTGACCGTGCGGGCGCTGCGCGAGGCGATGGACCAGCCGCGCCCGCGGGGCTTGCCGATGGTCGTGCAGAATTTGCTGGTCCGAGTCTTCGCCGAGCAGGGCCAGTACGCCTTCACCTTCCACGGCGGTCCGTACGACGATATCACCTTGAAGGACATCCGTGACGACCTGGTGCTGATCAAGCAGGATCTGGCGGAGCCGGAGCAGTGGAAGCGGGCCTTGGATCATGCCGGCGCCGTCTTTGGTCTGACGACCAGTCCACTACGCACGGCGAGCAACCAGAACGCGCTGCAGAAGGACGTGCGCGATACGGTCGCTGCCTATCTGGAGCCCTGTCGTACGCTGCTGGCTGATCTGACAGACCAGCTCAGAGCATTGGGTCTGTCGGCGAGCGGCCATCGACTCGCCAATGCCAGCCTCGCCGCACAGTTGCTGGAAGCTCTGCAGACGCAGGAGGGACCTGCCTTGGTCGACGCCCTGGCGGGCATCAAGCCGGTCACCAGCCTGCAGGCGCTCGCCCGCAGCATCGTCGCGGCAACGCGGGTGAGTCACGCCATCGCGGACAACAACTGGGCCTTGTTGGAGACCGTCTGGGGCGGTGGCGAGGGCGTGCGGATCAAGCGTGCCGTGGCAGACGCCTTGGCGGCGGACGAGCTGGTGACATCGCTCGCCGATGCGCTCAAGCAGGCCCAGGCGGACGCGACACGGCTGATCCAGCGCCCGCCGGTGGTCGATCCGCCGATCAAGCCGCCACCGGACCCGCCCTTAATACCCAAGGGCAAGACGGTGCTGAAGCAAGACAACCGCCAGGGTCTGAAGGTCGGTGAGGCCCGCCGTGTGCTGAAGGAGATCGAGCCACTGCTGCGCGACGGTGTGACGCTGGACATCAGCTATCAGGTTCTTGGGGATACGGATGAGCTGTAGGGGCGGGTTTGAAACCCGCCGAGTCAACAAAAAGGCTTTTTGTTGCTCCACAATCTAACGTAAGGTGATTTCCGCGAAAAATCCAACCCGTAGGAGCCCGCTTGCGGGCGACGGGTGGGGGCACAATGACGCGATTCCGGCAGGTCACGTCGCCCGCAAGCGGGCTCCTACGGAGCTTGATTCTTGATAGCGTCTTATTCGGAAATCCGTAGGAGCCCGCTTGCGGGCGACGGGTGGGGGCACAATGACGCGATTCCGGCAGGTCACGTCGCCCGCAAGCGGGCTCCTACGGAGCTTGATTCTTGATAGCGTCTTATTCGGAAATCCGTAGGAGCCCGCTTGCGGGCGACGGGTGGGGTCACAATGGCGCGATTCCGGCAGGTCACGTCGCCCGCAAGCGGGCTCCTACGGAGCTTGATTCTTGATAGCGTCTTATTCGGAAATCCGTAGGAGCCCGCTTGCGGGCGACGGGTGGGGTCACAATGGCGCGATTCCGGCAGGTCACGTCGCCCGCAAGCGGGCTCCTACGGAGCTTGATTCTTGATAGCGTCTTATTCGGAAATCGCCTAAAGTCCGACAGGCTGCTAGGTCCGGTCATCAAGGCCGATGGCTATAATTTCAGGAAATCACCTAAACACCGATTATCGAGCAGATCCCTGATGACACGCTGGAACCTGGCCGTCTCCGACGAAACCGATCAAGCCCTGACCTGGACCAGGCGCTAGCCTTGTTGAATCCGCCCATCTCCAAGCACGCCGAACTCCCAAGCGCCGTACTCACCCAGGTGCAGGCGATCCTGACCAAGGATGCCCAGGCCGATCGGATTGCCTTGGTCTGGCCCGAGCCCATCGAACCGCGCGAGCGGCGACGACAGTTGTCGGACACGGCGCTGCGGGTCGTCTATTGCCCCTCGGAGCTGGCAATGCGTGAGTTGCTGGTGGCCCACCGGCCCGGTGCCGAGCGGTTGGTGATGCTCTCGCCCTTCGATGAGACACGGCTGTCCAAGGATGTCCTGGCACGCCTCTGGGGTTGCGAGCCGAAGCGTATCAGCCCCTGGCGCACCCTGGAGCAGTTGCTGCGGGTGCGCCAGATCGACCCTCGGCTGACGGCTAAGTCCTACCGCTGGATCGCCGAGGCGCTGGTCGACGGCTATGAGCGCTATCGTGGGCGGATTGCGTTCGGCGATGTGCTGGATTTCGACAAGGCATGGCGCGCCCTAGCGTTAGCGCTGCTCGATTTCGCAGGCGAAGCGCTCGATCTGGACGCGCTCCTGGATTGGTCGCGCGGAGCGGCGGTCGACGCGGCGGTCTGCGCACTCCCCGCGACCGTGGTCGCGCATCTGGGCGACTGGCTCGCGCCCCGACTGGGCGCGTCGACCGAGCTGGTCTTAAGCCTGTGGCGACAAGGGCACGCGGGCGACATGGTGGCGATTGGCCTGGTCTGCTCGGTGCTGTATCGCGCCGGTCTGACGCCCGACCAGGCCTTGTTCCAGGCCAGGGGACGCTTGCGCGAACGCGTGATCGGCGGCGCTCGGATCGCCGACTCGACGCTGGAAGACTATGGGCGGACAACCGTCGGCTACCTCGAGCGGCTCCTGATCGAGCGCCCCTATCGCGTGCTCAATGCTGCGCTGGCGCAAGCCGAGCAGATCCTTGCGAGTCTCGACATGCAGCCGCTGGCCGCCGCGTCCGACTTGCTGCCGGGCGGATACGGACAGCGGCTCGATCGGCTCGCGCAGGCGCTCACAGCGGCGCTCGCGGGCAAACCGATCGCGCCCGCGCTCGCCGCCTTGGCGGATCTGCGACGTCATCAGCTGGCCAAGGTCCGCACCGAGCAGCTCAGCACAGCGGAGTTGGCGGTGCGCGCCTGCCGTTGGCTGAAGACAGCGGAGGTGGAGCGCGGGAGCTTGCTCCAGGAAGTCCAGGACTACGTCGCGAGTGGCGGCTATCTGGACTGGGCGCGCGGTCGTCTCTGGTCGGGCGACGAACACGAAGCTCTGAACCGCGTCTACACGCAGTTGGTCAGTCAGGTCTGCGCGCGGCGCGAGCGTCTGAACGAACGCTTCTCGCACCATCTGCCGGCCATCGCGCGGGGCGACCAGGTCGATGCGTCGGTCTTGCCGGTGGAGCGGGCGCTGGATGGCCTGGTCGCCCCCCTGGCGAAGCAGCAGCCGGTGCTGGTCCTGGTGCTCGACGGGATGAGTCATGCCGTCTACCGCGAGCTCGCGGGCGATCTGCTGCACCACGGCTGGGTGGAGCTGCAACCCGCGGATCGCACCGCCCCCTGCTGTTTGCTCGCCGCCTTGCCAACGCTCACGCAGATCAGCCGCTTTGCCTTGCTGGCCGGTACGCTGGGCGAGGGCTGCGGTGCCGATGAGAAGAAGGCATTCGCCGCGCATCCCGCGTTGAAGGCGCTGTCGTCGACGAAGTTTCCGCCCCTGTTGTTTCACAAGAGCGATCTCCAGCAGCCGGGCAGTGGCGCCTTGGCCGAAGGGGTAAGGGAAATCATCGCGGGCCAGGCGCACAAGGTCGTCGGCGCGGTGATCAACGCGGTCGACGACCAGTTGAGCAGCGGCGCTCAGGTGTCCGTGCGCTGGTCGGTGGCGTCGATTGGCGTGCTGCGACAGATCCTGGAGGCCGCCCGGGAATCCAGGAGACTGGTGATCCTCACGAGCGACCATGGCCATGTGCTGGATCACGACATGGCGCTGGTGAAGACGAATGCCGAGACCGAGCGCTTCAAGCCGGCGACCGAGCCAGTCGGGGTCGGCGAGGTGCGGGTCTTGGGCGAGCGCGTGGTACTCCCCGGCAACCAGGTCATCCTGCCCTGGTCCGAACGGATTCGCTATACGGCGAAGAAGATGGGCTATCACGGCGGCGGCTCGCTCCAGGAGGTGCTGATTCCGTTCGGCGTCTACCGCAATGCCGGCGAGACCGGCCCGCTCGATGGCTGGCAGGAAGTCGCGCGACAAGCGCCCGATTGGTGGGCGCTCGAGCCTGTTTCAGAGTCGATTGCCACGGCCGCCGTTGATGCCGTGCCCGCGCCCTCCACAAGGCGGTCGAAGCGGGACGCGCACACGCTGGACCTTTTTGCCGAGCGGCCCACACCAAGCCCTGCGGTGGAGAGGGGAGACGATTGGATCCAGGCCCTGATGGCCTCGCCGGTCTACGCGCAGATGAAGGCGCGCAGCGGCCGGGTGATGGTGAGCGAGGCGCAGCTATGGCAGCTTCTGGAGCTGCTGTCACAGGCAGGCGGTCAGCAGATGGCCGCCGCCGTGGCTCAGGGCTTGGGTCTCCCCGAGATCCGCCTGAACGGACTCTTGGCGGGCGTGCAGAAGTTACTCAATGTCGATGGCTATCCGGTTCTGGCGATCGATCGGGTGTCCAAGACGATCCGGCTCGATCTCGCGTCGCTGAAGATCCAGTTCGAGCTGTGAGCATCAGCCACCAGCGCCGGGCCGACATCATCGACGCGCTGCGGCGCGGCACGGTGCCGCAATACGGGCTCGATGCGCTCGCGGTGGGGCTCAGGCCCTTCGAAGCGGCATTCGACGAAGAGCTGACGAAGGTCGCGCGCGGGCGCGGACAGTTCAAGGCCATCCGCGGTGAGTATGGCAGCGGCAAGACCTTCATCGTGCGTTGGCTGCGTGAGCGCGCGCAACGCATCGGCTTCGCCTGTTCCGAGGTGCAAATCTCCGAGACCGAGACGCCATTGCATCGACTGGAGACGGTCTACCGCCGTCTGATCGAGCGGCTGACCACCGCGGATTCTCCCTCGGGGGCCTTCCGCAACGTCATCGACGCCTGGTTCTTTGCGCTGGAAGAGGACGTGATCGCGCAGGGCGGAGTGGATTCCAACGACCTCCCGGCCCTGATGCAGGCCACCGATGTATTGATGGAGCAGCGCCTCGGTGAAGTGGTGCGTGCGGCGCCGGCCTTTGCGCTGACCCTGCGTGCCTATCGCCGCGCGCTGCTCGCCGGGCACGAGGACATCGCCGACGGCCTGTTGGCCTGGATGGCGGGTCAGCCGAACATCGCCGCCGCCATCAAGCGCTGCGCCAACATCAAAGGGGACATCGACCACTTCGGCGCCCTGAGCTTCCTGCAGGGCGTGCTCACGATCCTCAAGGATTCCGGCCATCCGGGGCTGCTGCTGGTCCTCGATGAGGTGGAGACCCTGCAGCGCATGCGTGGCGACGTGCGCGACAAGAGCTTGAACGCGCTGCGGCAGCTTATGGACGAGATCGACAGTGGGCGCTTTCCGGGACTCTATCTGGTGGTCACCGGAACGCCGCCCTTCTTTGATGGCCCCATGGGGGTGCAGCGACTGCCGCCCCTGGCGCAACGCCTCGCCGTGGATTTCGCGACCGACGCCCGCTTCGACAATCCCCGAGCGGTGCAGATCCGCCTGCGGGGCTTCGACGTCGACGCCCTCTGCGAGGTGGGTCGCAAGGTGCGGGATCTCTATGCCGCAGGGCGTGCGGAAGGCCGGGCGCGTGAGCGTATCACCCAGGTGGTCGACGATGCGTATATCGCCGCGCTGGCCCAGGCAGTCACCGGCGCCCTGGGCGGCAAGGTTGGAATCGCGCCCCGGGTGTTCTTGAAGAAGCTGGTCGGCGAGGTCCTCGACCGGGTCGATCAGTTCGCCGACTTCGACCCGCGCCGGCACTATGCCCTCACCGTCAGCGATCAGGAGCTGACCGCCGTCGAGCGCGCGGGGCGCTCGGCCGATCGCGCTGACGACATTGAGCTGGATCTGTGAGCGTGACGACGGGCGTCGACGTCAGCGGCTTCGATCAGCTGCATCCGGCGCTTCAGTACCACATCGTCAACAGCCTGGGCTGGCGGTCACTGCGCCCGCTGCAGGAGGCGACGATCGCGCCGATTCTGCGCGGGGAGCACGCCATCCTCCTGGCGCCCACTGCGGGAGGAAAGACTGAAGCAGCGGTCTTCCCCGTCCTGTCGCGGATGCTGAGCGAGCGCTGGGAGGGCCTCAGCGTCCTCTACATCTGCCCGATCAAAGCGCTGCTCAACAACCTTGAGCCACGGCTCGCGCACTATGCGGGGCTGGTCGGGCGTCGCGTCGCGCTGTGGCACGGCGACGTCGGCCCGGCGCGCAAGGCCAAGCTCATCGCCGATCCGCCGGACATCCTCCTGACGACACCGGAGTCCCTGGAAGTGACGCTGATCTCCAGGCGAGTCGACCATCAGCGGCTCTTCGCGAATCTGCGCTGCGTCGTTCTCGACGAGGTGCATGCCTTCGCGGGCGACGATCGCGGCTGGCATCTGCTGTACCTGCTTGAACGGCTGAGCCGCATAGCGAGTCGAGACCTTCAGCGGTTGGGACTCTCGGCGACGGTTGGCAACCCTGATCACCTGTGCGACTGGCTCGCGGGGGGCTTGGCCCAACCGTGCAGCGTCATCAATCCGCCGGCGGATACCGGTATGCCTCCGGAAGTCGAACTCGACTGGGTCGGCAATCTGCGCAACGCGGCCCTGGTCATCTCCCGGCTGCATCGCGGGGAAAAGCGCCTGGTCTTCTGCGACAGCCGAGCGCGGGTCGAAGAGCTGGCGATCGAGCTGCGTGGGCTCGGTGTGAACACCTATGTCTCCCATAGTTGCCTCAGCCTGGAGGAGCGACAGGCGGCGGAGGCGGCCTTCAGTCAGGGACAGAATTGCGTGATCGTCGCGACCAGCACGCTGGAGCTGGGGATCGATGTGGGGGATCTCGATCGGGTCATTCAGATCGATGCCCCGAGCCGGGTGTCGTCCTTCCTGCAGCGGATCGGGCGGACCGGCCGTCGCCCGGGGACGGCGCGCAACTGTCTGTTTCTGATCACCAAGGAGGAGGCATTCCTGCCGGCGGCGGCCCTGCTGCTGCTGTGGACCGAAGGCTTTGTCGAGCCGATTGAGCCGCCGCCGTTACCGATGCATCTCTTCGCTCAGCAGATCATGGGCCTCGCACTCCAAGAATCCGGGATCACCGCCGCGGACTGGCCGACCTGGCTGGGACGGCTTCCGGGATTGGCGACGCTTGAGCGGGGCGACCTCCAGCGGATCCTCGACTTCATGCTCGAGACGGAGATCCTCCACACCGATCAAGGGCTGCTTGGGATCGGCCGATCGGGTGAGCGTCAATTCGGTGCCAAGCACTTCATGGAGCTATTCTCGGTCTTCGTGAGCCCCCCGTCGATTAAGGTCTTTCATGGTCTGCAGGAGATCGGTGAAGTCCACCAATCGACCTTCATCCTGAAAGAGGAGGGACCAACGGTCCTGACCCTCGGCGGGCGCTCTTGGGCAACCAAGTACATCGACTGGCCGCGACGCAAGGCTTACGTCGAGCCGACAGAACTGCGCGGTCGCTCTCAATGGCGCAGCGCCGGCCAGCCGCTGCATTTCGCGCTGTGCCAGGCGGTCGCCCGCGTGCTCTCGCGCGAGGAACCCCCGGTCACATTCTCGCGCCGCGCCTTGGAGCACATGGCGGAGCTACGCGAGGCATTCGACTGGGTGGAGTCGGGCAAGACCTTCCTCATCGCCGACGCACACGACAGCCTCGTCTGGTGGACCTTCGCGGGTCGACTCGTCAATGCGGCGATTGCGCATGTGCTGGCTGGAGAGGCGACCAAGATCATCGTCGATAATCTCGCGATCAGCTTCACCGGCGCCGTGGGCCTCACGTCCATGGCCACGGCGATCCGTGAAAAGGTCTTCAACGAAAAAACCAAAATCACCCTGCCGCTCGACGAGGACTTCATCGCTGAGCTGAAATTTGGGGAATGCTTGCCAGCCGAGCTGAGGGATCGCGAGATTAATGCTCGCTATGACTGTTCCGAAGCGCTTGCGTTGCTTGCGAGCGCGCCCATGGCGGTCATTCGGCTGAGAGACTCCCGGTGAAGTGGAGCGTCTGCCACAAGGTCCGGACCTCGCGCGGTCCCGCGCACGCCGCCACCAGGAACGCCGCCCGCTCGGTGGCGGTCAGGTACCAGCGCCGCCCCGCGGGGTCGTGGAGCGCGGTCATGCGCAGTGCCGAGGCGTCGGGATACCGGCCGCCGGTCATTTGCACCCCAAAGAACTATCTCTCCAAAATGAGAACCTATTTTAGAGCCTCTTGCCCGCGACCTGGGCTTGGGCCACGCTGCAGGGCGCCCTGCCGGGGCGACCAGGCTTGATGCGGTGATGCGCGCCCTTGGATCTGACCTGGATGCCGTCCTGACACTGTTTTTTCAAGGATTGTTCATCAGCCTTGGCCTGCCGATCGAAGGCTGACGCCTTGGACTCCAGCCGGCCGGCGTCCGGCCGGCCGGACCCGCTCGGCAGGATCAAAGCCGCCTGCCGGGCACCCGGTAAAGCGTGATCGAATTGGCCTGACAATTGGCCGTGAACCTGCCGCTGCTCACGATCTGGTCGGCCGGATGCACGAATCACGCTTCTGGGGCAGAGAGAAACCCGGCTTTTCCCAAAACGTCATTATTCGCCCGTTTCCTTTGGGATTTTCTCGACATGGAGGCGCCTGTGTGACGAGAACGGATGTCATCGAGCTTGTAGTGAGCGGGCCGAACTCCGGCGTTGCGTTCGCCCCCCGACACAGTGGATGTGGATAGAGTCGCGACGGACGCGGTTGCGTCTGCCAACTTTCGAGGCGGCGCCATCCTGCTTGGGGTCGAAGACGACGGTGCCATCACCGGTATCCAGCGGTACAACCTGGAAGAATGGGTGATGGACACCTCACCGCTCCCTCACCAGCCGGAACCCGAAATAGCCGCTGCGAAAGTCCTCGGACAGGCCGACACGGCTCGTGGTGCTGGTCTGGGTCAGGTCGTCCTTCCAGGCGCCGCCGCGCGCGACATGGCGCGAGCAGTCGGCGTCCGGGCTGTCGTGGGCGTCGCGCCAGCAGCTTGAGGTCCATTCGGTGACGTTGCCCAGACTGTCATGGAGCCCGAAGCCGTTCGCACGCCGACCGCCGACCGGTGCCGTCTTGGCGTAGCCGTCGTCGCAGGGCAGCGGATCGAGTCCCGGTCCGCCGGCCTGGACCGAGGCCGCGTCATGCAGGTTGGCGAAGGTGCAGGCGCCATCCGGGGTCAGCGGCTGGGAGGCCGAGTTTGCGCCCTTGGCCGCGTACTCCCATTCCGCCTCGGTGGGCAGCCGCCAGCGGGCGCCGTCGGCGGCGGACAGCCAGTCCGCGTAGGCGACCGCATCGGCCCACCGGATGCAGACCACCGGAAGCGCGTCCGACGAGGCATGGCGGGCGTCGTCCCAGCGGCCATCCGGGATATCGGCGAAGGCCCCGTACTGCCAGTCGAAGCATCCGGCGGGTGGCTGGTAGTCGGTGGCGGCGACGAATGCCCGATAGTCGCCGACGGTGATCTCGGTGGCCGTGATCGCGAAGGCGGGCATGTCCATCCGGGTCGGCGGACCCTGACGGGGGGCGTCGGCACCCAGCACGAAGGTCCCGGGCGGAACCTTCACCAGGAGGGGGTCGGCCGCCGCCTGCATCGCCAGCAACAGCAGGGAAAGACAAACGAATTGCCCCTGAGAAATTCTATGCTCCATGAGGCCTCCCCGGCGCCGGCGCCAGTTGATCAGACGATGGCGGCGCGGATTCGAGCTGACCGACGATCAGGCGCGTGCCGCTGCGGAAGGTAAGATAGGCCCAGAACCAGTTCGCGATCACCGCGACCTGGTTGCGCACCCCGACCAGGAAGAAGACGTGTACCAGCCCCCACAGCCACCAGGCCAGGGCGCCGGAGACGCGCAGCCAGCCCAGGTCAACCACCGCTGCCTTGCGGCCGATGGTGGCCAAACTGCCCTGGTGGCGGTAGCGGAATGGCCCGGGCGGTGACCGTCCGGCGACCCTGGCGGCGATCACCCCCGATCCGCTCCGGCCGCGAGCCACCGCGCTGCCGGCGAGGCCACCACGCCCGCGGCCCAGAGCACGGTGCGCGCCGCGATGGCGCTGCCGGACGGCCACACCCTGGGCGTCGATGTCCGTCACCCGGCTCTCGATCACCACCTCGACCCCGAGGTCCTGCAGGGCCCGGGTCGCGTGGGCCGAGAGCGGTTCGGGGAAGGTCGGGAGGATGCGCGGACCGGACTGGACCAGGATCACCCGCGCCGCGCGGGGATCGATGCGGCGAAAGTCCCGCTCCATCCCGAAGCGAGCCAACTCGGCGATGGCCCCGGCGAGTTCGACCCCGGTGGGACCGCCGCCGACGATGAGGAAGGTCATGAGGGCGGCCCGCTCGGCGTCGTCCTCGGTGGCCTCGGCGCGCTCGAAGGCCAGCAGGACGCGCCGGCGGATCTCGGTCGCGTCATCAATGCACTTGAGGCCGGGGGCGCAGGGCTCCCAGTCGTCGCGACCGAAATAGCTGTGACTCGCCCCGGTGGCCAGCACCAGATAGTCGTAGGGCAGCGAGCGGCCATCCATGATGACCGCACGGCGTTCCTTGTCTACGCCGGTCACGGCGCCGAGCAGCACCCCGGTCGACGCGCAGCCAGCGCGCCACATCGTAATGGAAGAACTGCTTGGACCAGATCTTCCCGGCCAGGGCCTGACGCAGGATCCGGTGGTCCTCGGCGGAGGCGGCGGGCAGCAGATCGGCGTAGAAGGCGTCGGCGTCGGACCGGTGCGCCGCGACCACCGCCTCCTGCATGGCCCAGGCAGCACCCTCGGGCGCCTCAACGGCCCTCATGGAGGGCCGCGCGGCCGCCTCCCCGGTCCCGGCCAGCCGGTCGGCAACCCGCAGGGCCCGGGCGACGATCGTCAGGGCCGGGTTGACCCGACTGGAACGCGGCAGGATGAGGCTGGGCCACCAGGGCGACTCGTTCGGCGCCAGGCCCCGGACATCGCCCCGGGAGTCGCTGGCCGAGGGTTCGGTGGTCTCCCCGGCCAGTGCACCGCCGGTTGTCGCGATGAGCCGCGCCGGCGCGCCTAGGGTATGAAGAATCATGCCAATCGCCCGCCCCGAGCACCGGTCGCGAGGCTCATGCCCCCATCCACATAGAGCGTCGCCCCGGTGATGTAATCCGACTCGTCCGAGACGAGCCACACGGCGGCGCGACCGACGTCC
>Ga0247839_1001635_pt1 | contig 36029 bp, 26 predicted proteins | sample LaCruzMarch2015__6_FD_192405 | JGI IMG/M metagenome (GOLD analysis project Ga0247839, IMG submission 192405) | Freshwater microbial communities from meromictic Lake La Cruz, Castile-La Mancha, Spain - LaCruzMarch2015_16m | ecosystem: Environmental > Aquatic > Freshwater > Lake | place: Spain... | reverse complement strand
TACTTTCGACCCGTGCCGTCAGGCTCTACCTGGTGCGTCTTTCGGTGACTGTTGGATTTCGCGTTCCCTAGCACGCTCATCGCCCGCACCCGGCCTCACTGCCTGTTCGTGTTCCTACGGTCGTGTCGCCGCGTAGCCCTGCTTTCAGTCTGGCCTCGCGGCTTCCACCTTGGGTTTCGCTACGCTTCTTGTCACTCGCTGCGGTTACCTCCTTTCAGGTAACAAGTACATGCCCATGTCGGGCACACTAGGGTCCGCTATGCGGACCGTCCGCAGCCAACCGGAACGATGATCAAGGCCGTCAGCGTCGACCTGCCGTATCCTGATCGATCTAGCCTCCCCACCAGCCGCGAGTCCACGCCCGATGACCGACCAACCGACCCAGCGCCACCCCACCCAAATCAATCTGCATACCAAGTCGCGCGTGCTGACCATCGGCTTCGACGACGGCGCCCTGTTCGAACTGCCCTGTGAATATCTGCGGGTCTTCTCCCGCGCCGCGGAGGTCCGCAGCGCACCGCAACCCGTCACCGGCAAGGAGGGCGTGAACATCAGTGCCATCGAACCGCAAGGCCAGTACGCGGTGCGCATCCGCTTCGACGACGGTCACGACACCAGCATCTACTCTTGGGACACCCTCTACACCCTTGGCCGGGATCAGGCGCAAAACTGGGCGGACTATCTGGCGCGGCTGGAGCAGATCGGCTACCAGCGCCGGGAGCCGGATCAAGGGGACAAACGGGTGCGGCTGCTCTACTTCTCCTGGCTGGCCAAAAAGATGCGCAAGGAGTCCGATCAGGTGACCGTACCGGCCGCGGTAGCGGACGTAAACGGCCTGCTCAAGTGGTTGGGGGCGCGCAAAAAAGGCGCCGCGGTGCTCTTCACCCCGGAGCGGGTACGGGTGACCGTGAACAAGCAGTTCACCGAGGGCTTCACCAAGCTCCACGACGGCGACGAGATCGGACTGGTGCCCACCTCACCGACCGCACCCGCCACGCCGGATTTGATCTGATGCGGATCAGATCGTCGGTCCGCATGGCGGACCCTGCGAATGAGCAGCGGCCCGCGTGCACTTCAGACCACGCAGGCTAGCCCCCCGCCCAGGCCCCGCGCTATGATCACCCCGCCCCGGACGCCGCCCCGAACCCCCATCCGATGGACCCGACCATGGACGCACTGCGACTGGCGATCGACGACTACCGCGACGAGACCCGCTGGCGCTGGGTCCTGACCGACCCGCAGGGCCGCTTCCTGGCCGACCATCAAGTGGTGCTGGACCCCAGCGCCCGCGAGTATCGGGGCCTCCTGGACCTGCGCGGCTATCTCGACTTCTACGGTCCGGCGCACCGACCCGCCGAGCAGATCAAAGATCTGGGCGCCTGGATCGGCGAACAGATCTTCGGCGGGTTGAAGACCGTCCTGTTGGAGAACGCCGGCACGCCCGCCCGCGCGTTGCGGCTCGAAATCCCCCGAACAGCCCGCGCACTGCTCCAGCGCCCCTTGGAACTGGCCCGGCTCGCAGGACGCGATGGTCCCACCTTAAGCGAACTGGGTCTCGCGCTCGTCTGGCTTCCGGAGGGACTGCCGGACGGCACCCGGCCCAAGGTCGAGCCGACCGAGGTCTTGCGCATCCTCGCCTGCTTCAGCCTGCCCGACCGGGAACACCCGCTCAATCTGCGCCGCGAGCGCTATCAGCTCCAACGCTTCGTCGAACGGCTGGCGCAGACCAAGGGCCGGGCGGTGGAGCTGCGGGTCATCCAATACGGCGCCACCCGGGCGACCCTGAAAGACGCACTGGAAGACGCCGCGGGCTGGGACCTGATCCAACTCTCCGGCCACGGCGGACAGGGCAGCCTGCTGCTGGAGACCCGCGACGGCGGCACCGACCGCATCGACGGCACCGCGCTCGCGGATCTCCTCAAACCCGCCAGAGGCCGACTCAAGCTCCTGATCCTGGACGCCTGCCTGAGCGGCGCCGCCAGCCACGGTGCCGCCCGTGCCCAGCTCGGGCTGGAGCCGCTGCGCGACCCTGGGCAGTGCACGGCAGCGCCCGAGAGCGCCGCCCAGACCGCGCTGCCGAGCCTGGCCGAAGCCCTGGCCGGCGCGCTCGACTGCGCCGCGCTCGCCATGCGCTTCCCGGTCGGCGATGCCTTCGCCACCGATCTCACCCTCGCGCTCTACGAAAAGCTCATCGAGCGCGGCCAGGCACTCCCCGCCGCGCTCCACCTCGCCCTCGGGCAGGCGCTGCGTAGCGCTCCGCACGCGCTCGACCCGGCCCCCGACCTGCCGCCGCTCTCCCCCTTCACCCCCATCCTGGTCGGCCCGCGCGCCGCCGCGCTCACGCTGGTCGCGCCCGCCCGCGCACCCGGCGACAGCGCGGCCGCCATCACACTCCAACGCACCGGGCTCGCCTATTTCCCGAGCGAGCCGCCGCGCTTCGTCGGCCGGCTCGGGCCGCTGCTGCGCGCCAGCCTTGCCCTCGCGCCCGACAGCCCGCACCGCGGCATCTGCTTCTACGGCATGGCCGGTGCCGGCAAGACCGCCTGCGCACTGGAGACCACCTACCGCCACGAAAGCGACCGCTTCGCCGCCCAGGTCTGGTACCGCGGACCCGAGCAGGGCCGGGAGATCGCGACCGCCTTGGGCGATCTGCTGTTCGAGATCGAGCGCCAGCTCGACAACCCCAACCTGGGCCTTGCGCAGTACCTGGACGAGCCCGCGAAGTTCCGCGCCTTCCTGCTGCCCAGGCTCAAGGACTTGCTGGAGCGCCACGCCCTGCTGCTGGTCCTCGACAACCTGGAGAACCTGCTGACCCAGGCCGGCGACTGGCGCGACCCGCTCTGGGGCGACCTGATCGCCGCGCTCTTCGCCCATGGCGGGCACTCGCGCACCCTGCTCACCTCCCGCCGACTGCCCGCGCGGCTGCCGGAGACCTGCCGCGCCGAACCCATCCATGCGTTGAGCCTTGCCGAAAGCGTCCTGCTCGCCCGCGAGTGTCCCAACCTCTCCAGGCTCTTCGCCGACGACCCCGGCCGGGATCTGCTGCGCCGAACCCTGCGCGTCGTCCAGGGGCACCCCAAACTCATGGAACTGGCCGACGCGCTGGCCGCCGACCGGGAGGCGCTGACCCGCCAGGTAGCCGCCACCGAGCCCAGGTCCGCGGATCGGGAGGCGGTGCTTGACGCCTTCTTCCAACCGGACCCGGCCAGGGGCACAGAGGGCGAGAGCGCACAGGACGAGACCGGCTTTGTCGAGACCCTATTCGCGTGGACACGCGGGGCGAGCGCCGCGCTCGACCCAGCGAGTCGACTGTTGCTCGCCTTCCTGTGCCGGCTGGAGCCGGAGGATCGATCCCTGGAGACGGTCCGACACAACTGGAAAGACGTCCTTGATCGGCTCCAAGCCGAGGACCCGGACGCCGCCGCCCCCGCGTCGGCGCTGGCGCTGCCGGAGTTGGGGCTGCCGGCCGGGCTCGTCCGGCTTGCGACCGCCGGGCTGATCGAGCCCGAGCGCCCGGACCCGGAGGCCTTCGCCCGGCTTCAGACGCAGATCGAGAGCGGCGCACTGGCGCTGCCGCCCGGACTCAACCTGGCGGATCTGTTGACGCAGATCCAGGCCCAACAGACGACCTACCGCATCCACCCCGGGGTGGCCGAGGCGGTCCTGAACGAGACCCCGGCCACGGTCGCTGCCGCGGCGGATACCGAGCTGGGCAATTACCACATCGCCCGCTCCCAGCATGGACTGAAGACCGAGACCCAGGGCGGCGGCCAACTCGTGGTGGACGCCTGTCGGCGCGGGGTACCCTATCTGCTGCGGGGCGGGCGCTGGAACGAGGCGTCGACCCTGCTGGAGTGGATGACGCAGCGGGACCAGAGCCCCGAGTCGCTGGCCTTCGCCGTCCCGCTCCTGCGGCGGGTCTGCGCGGCGACCGCGGGGACCGAGCGAGCGTTGATCGATGCCGGCGTGCTGGCCCAAACGCTGAGGAACGCCGGCCGCGCGGAAGAGGCGGAGCGGGAACTGCGGCGCATCGTCGCCGCGGCGGTGGTCGCGGGGCAGTTCCGGCTCGCCTCGGCTGTGGCCGGCCACCTGCTGAACCTGCTGAGGGCCGGCGGGCGGCCCGCCGAGGCGCTCGCGCTGGCGGGGGAGATGGCCGGCCATACCCGATCCGCCGGTCTTGGTCCATGGACCCAATTGCTCGGCGAGGCCATGCGCCTACAGATCCTGGCCCAAATGGGCCGCTACGGCGAGGTCCTGGAGCAGGTCGATGCGCTGCGCCCCCGGATGGACGCACTTCCCGAGCGGGGCGACTTTGACGAAACGGCCAACCCCTGGAACGTCCGCGAGGCCCTGTTGGACACCGGCCTCACGGCAGCCCTGCACACCGAGCGCTGGGACCTGGCGCTGGAACTGAATGCCGAGATTCTGAAATGGACGGAGGCGCGCGGCGCCGGCGACCTGGAGCTCGCCCGGACCCGCTTTAACGACTACGGTCCACTGCTGCGCCTGAACCGCACGGACGACTGCCGACGGCTGCTCCAGGGGTGCCGGGCGGTCTTCGAGTCCGCGCACTATGTTCCGGGTCTTGGCGCGGTCTACAGCGCACTGGCCGATCTCCAGGACAAGACCGGCGACCGCCCCGGCGCGGTCGGCTTCGCGGAGGCGGCGTTGCGACTCAGCTACCAGGCCGAGGACCCGGAAGGCTGCGCCATCAGCCACCACAACCTCTCCAATTGTCTGGAGCGCTCCGGCGCCGACCCGGGCCTGACCCTGGCCCACCGGCTGGCGGCGGCACTGCTCTCGGTCCAGACCGGCTCTGGCCGGCTCCCGACGACCGTTGGTGCTCTCGCCATCTCGAACCTCCCCGCCCAACTCCCTGACTTCGCCCGCATCGCCGACCGGGTCGAGCAGGTCGAGGGCGTGCGCTTCCGCCAGCGCTTCGCCCGACTCGCCGCCTCCGGCTCCGCCGCCCACCCGGACGGCGACTGCGCACTCGCCGCGGTCTGGGCGCTGGTCCGCGCCGAGCGCGAGCGCCGGGGAGGCTAGGCAGAGCTGAGGGTGGAGGTTGCCGTGAAAGTCCAGCGGGCTGTGGCGTGAACTCAACCCTCGCCGTCTCAAGGAGACACGATGCGGATACGATGCCTGCTGAGCATCCGGCGGTCGGCCAAGCACCACCCCCGTGGGTACCTATAGCGTCGCGCCTTCGGCTCGGCACCGCTAAGGATAGCCGAACTTTCATGGGCGGGGGTGAGCGAGCCGATCATGACCGTTGCCGTGAAAGTCCAGCGGGCTGTGGCGTGAACTCAACCCTCGCCGTCTCAAGGAGACACGATGCGGCGATGCCTGCTGAGCATCCGGCGGTCGGCCAAGCACCACCCCCGTGGGTGCCTATAGCGTCGCGCCTTCGGCTCGGCACCGCTAAGGATAGCCGAACTTTCATGGGCGGGGGTGAGCGAGCCGATCATGACCGTTGGGCTGAGGAACGGACACTGGTGGCGAATCCTCCCGACCGCGGAGTCTGGAAAGAACCTATCTCACGCCAAGGCGCCAAGCACGCCAAGAAGAGCGCAATTCTGCGGTGACCCCAGTCACTCCGCGAGCGCCTCCGGTTTCGCTATCGCCTTGAAGACCCATGGGGCCTTGGCGTGAGACATTCCGGGTCTGAGCCAAGCCGGTGCGGCGGATGCGCCCGCGTGGGCTCAGTTCGCCAAGAGCGTCGGGAACGAACCGCATCGCAGGTCGCGCGGTCGGTGATGCGGTTCGTTCCTGACACTGGTGGCGAATTCACTAACCAATCGAAAAAAATCGCATCAAGATCATACTTTCAAGGGGTTACGGGGATCTCCCGGCATTCTTCCACCAGTGTCCTAATACTCACCGCATCCTACGCGCTTGAGCCTGGGAGCCCGATCAAGGGTTTTTCACGAAGACACGGAAGAAAGAGAAGAAATCCTCTCACAAAGACACAAAGACACAAAGATAGAGGAGCCTTTCATGGCTTCTTATCTCTCTTTTCTTCTTCGTGTCTCTGTGTCTTTGTGAGAGCATTTTCTTTTTCGGTGAGAGCGCGTAGGTTGGGGTGAGCGAGAGCGAACCCCAACGCTTCCCCTGGTGGCGAAATGCCCGAAGAGTCCCGTAACCCCTTGAAAGCATTTTCAGGAGACGCTGGGATTCGATGGGTTAGCGAATTCGCCACCAGTGTCAGGAACGAAGCCCAACGGAGACGTCCGCCGAGCCAGCGGGATGTTGGGCCTCCTTCGTCGGCAACCTACGGACTGCGCACCCCCATTGAGCGCATCCGCTCGGGCGAGCGCGACACCGCAGGGCGACCCCTGGTTGCGAAACCCCGTTTCGTCGCCGGACTTCACCCCGAGCACTGCACAGGACACAGAGGAGAGACCGCCATGACCGCCGAGACCTTTCTCGTCCTGCGGGTGCGCCCCAACCGCGGGGCGCCTGACGATCCGTCGCTGGAGTCGTTTGCGGTGATCCGCGGAGGCCCAGACGGCAACCGGCCCGATGCGCCCGCGGACTTCCACGTCGACGCCGAGGATCTGTCCGCGCGCGACTACCGCGATCTCAGCCGGGACCCGGAGGTCGCGGCCATCGCCCCACCCATCCCCATCCGGCTGGTACGCCCGGTTGCGCTGGCATCCGACGGCCAGGGACCGGGCGCCGACGACCCGCCGGGGGCCACCTGGGGACTCCAGGCGATCGGCGCATTGACGGCTCGCTCGACGGGCCGCGGAGTCAGCGTCGCGGTGCTCGATACCGGCATCGACGCCCAACATGCCGCCTTCCAGGGGGTCAAGCTGATCCAGCGGGACTTCACCGGCACCGGTGACGGCGATACGGACGGGCACGGCACCCATGTGGCCGGCACGCTCTTCGGCCGCGCGGTCGGCGGGCGGCGGATCGGGGTCGCCCCCGGTATCCAGCGGGCGCTGATCGGCAAGGTCCTGGGCGGCGTGGGCGCCACCACCGCGACGCTGTGCAGCGCGGTCCAGTGGGCGCTGGACGAGGGCGCCCAGGTGATCAACCTGTCGCTCGGCTACGATTTCCCCGGACTGGTCCGGCGCTGGACCGACGACGGCATGGAGGCGGATCTCGCCACCTCCCGCGCGCTGGAGTCCTACCGCGACAACATCCGCTTCTTCGACACGCTGGTCGCGCTGATCGAGGCCCAGGGGGGCGGGTCACGCGGTCGCCGGGGCGGCGGCGTCCTGCTGGTGGCCGCCGCCGGCAACGAGAGCCGGCGCGACCGACGCGCCGACTATCGGATCGCCGTCGCCCCCCCGGCCGCGGCGGACGACATGGTGTCGGTCGGCGCGCTGACGACCGCCGGACCACCCCACGATCGGCTGCGTATCGCACCCTTCTCCAATTGCCGGCCGCGGGTCTGCGCTCCCGGCGTCGCCATCTGCTCCGCCCAAGCCGGAACCCCGGACGCACTGGTGCGCATGAGCGGCACCAGCATGGCGAGCCCCCATGTCGCCGGACTCGCCGCGCTCTGGGCCGAGTATCTGGCGCACGAGGGATTCGAGGTCAACGCCAAATCACTGCGCGCCAAGCTGGAGGGTCAGGCCGGCCGCCGCGGACTCGCCCCCGAAGCCGAGTGGGTGGATATCGGGGCGGGACTGGTCGCGGCCCCGCCGGACTGAATCGGGGACGAATGGCCCCACCGCACCCCGAATTCGTCCGCCATGCGGGTCTCGGTCTGCGCACTGAGCAGCGCGTAGAGCTGCTCGACCACGGCGGCCTCCGGGCTGCCGGCCAGATCGTCAATGCCGGGCTCGGGGGCGCGGGTGAGTCCGTGCCGGACGCGGGCGACCAGCGCGTGCGGCAACAGGGTGCGGGCGGCCCAGGCCACACCGGTGCGGCGCAGCAACCGCGAGAGCCCGGTCTCGACCCGGTGATCGCCGACGTTGAACTCACCATCCGCGTCGGACACGGGTTCAGGGTCGAGCCCCAGATGGGCGAAGCAGCGCGCCAGCACCTGTTCGGGTTGACGGCGCAGGGCTTCCTGGGGGATGACCAGCAAGGCGTCTCCGAAGGTCTGACGATAGACCGCGATCAGTGGATCATAGAAGCCACCGGCAACCACGGTGATGGTACCCCTGCCCGCGGGTCGGTCCGGTCCCAGCCAATCCCGACTCGCGGCCAGCCGCGCGATGAGGTCCGCATCGTCCGCGGCCCCGACCGCGGCGGACAGACCGGTCAGATTGCGGCGGACTTCGGCGCTCAGGCGTGACTCGGCCCAGCCCTCGGCATGGCGCATGCGCCAGTCCGAGACCAGACGTTTGCGCGGGTCGCGCACCGTGAGGATGACACGCAGGTTCGGGCACGCCTCTTTGAGACGCCGGGCGGTCCCTTCGATCACGGCGGGGTGGGTGTAGCTGGTGCTGGCGTCGATGACCAGGCGCCCGCGGCGGCGCGCCGCCGCCACGGCTGCCGCATAGTCCGCGGCGCTCAGGGCATTGGCCCGCGCCCGCGCGGGCAGATCCGGCTCCAGCCCCCAGGAGAAGCGATGCGGTTCCTTCGGCTCGATGAGCGCGGCCTGGCTGTGCCCGGCAAGCAGGGTGGCGAGCGCGGTGGTGCCGGCCTTGGGGAAACCGGCGATCACGATGTCCGGGCGGTCAGCCATCAGGGTCAGGTCCGATGCTCGCGGAAGGCCCGCTCAGCAGGCCGCCAGGGCCCGGATGGCGTTGCGATTCGTCCATGAGCCGGTCAGGCGCGCCGCCCGCTCGGCTGACAGCCAGCGGTACTCCAGGTGTTCGAGCGGATTGAGCCGGATCATCCGACGGGTTTCCAGCACCAGGGCGAACCAATATTCCCGATTGAAGCAGACGTTGGGTGCGTAGCGCGCCCGCCAGGCGCGCACGATGGGGAACAGGACCGAATGTTTGAGATCGATCAGGGCGGAGCCGACGCGCAGTCCGGTCTCTTCCCACACCTCGCGCAAGGCCGCGGAGCGGGGGCTCTCGCCCGGGGCCAGACTGCCGGTCACTGACTGCCAGAACTGACCGGGGTGGGTGCGGCGCAACATCAGGAACTCGCCGCCGCGCGTACAGATGACTACCAGCACCGACTGGGGACGCTTGTAGACAGCCGGGGTCATGGTGCGGGTCTCCCGCGGAGCGGCCGCTGTTTCGGCACTCACGTGCAGCGCCAAGCCGGACGCGGCGGCACCGGCCGGTTGGTCGTGATCGTCGTGATCCTCGGACGCGAGTGCCATGGCTCAAACCCCGGCGTCGGCCCGAGCCCGCAGCCGCAGACCCAACTCTTTGAGTTGGGCCTCGTCCACCGGGGAGGGGGCGCTGGTGAGCAGACAGGCGGCGGTCTGGGTCTTGGGGAAAGCCATGACATCGCGAATGGAGGCGGCCCCGGTCATGAGCATCACCAACCGATCCAGACCGAAGGCGATCCCGCCGTGGGGCGGAGCGCCGAAGCGCAGTGCCTTGAGCAGGAAGCCGAAGCGATCCTCGGCCTGGGTCTCGCTGATATTCAGGAGCTTGAAGACCTGGCGCTGCACCGTATCGCGATGGATACGGATGGAACCGCCGCCGATTTCGCTGCCGTTCAACACCATATCGTAAGCACGGGAGAGGCAGGCGCCGGGATCGGTCTCCAGCAGCGCGAGTTGCTCCTCCTTGGGTGCCGTGAAGGGATGATGCAGGGCCGCCCAGCGCTGGTTGGCGGCATCGTGCTCGAACATGGGGAAGTCCACCACCCACAGCGGGCGCCACTGGCCCTCCAGCAGGCCGCGGTCATGGCCCAGCCGGACACGCAGTGCGCCCATGGACTCGTTGACCACGGTCGCCTTGTCGGCGCCGAAGAAGATCAGGTCGCCATCCTGGGCGCCGGTGCGGGCCATGATCCCGTCGATCGCCGCCGCGGTCAGATTCTTGACGATCGGCGACTGCAAGCCCTCGCGGCCCTTGGCGGACCAGTCATTGACCTTGATGTAGGCCAGACCCTTGGCGCCGTAAATGCCGACAAATTTGGTGTACTCGTCGATTTCCTTGCGGGTGAGCTCCCCGCCCTTGGGCAGGCGCAGCGCGACCACGCGGCCCGCCGGGTCCTGCGCCGGACCGGCAAACACCTTGAAGTCGACCCCGGCCATCAGGTCGCCCAGGTCGATCAATTCCAGCGGTACCCGCAAATCCGGCTTGTCGGAGCCGAAGCGGCTCATGGCCTCGTGGTAGGGCAGCCGCGGGAAGGGGTTGGGCAACTCGGTGTCCAACACCTCTTTGAACACCCGCCGGATCATTTCCTCCATGAGGACCATCAGCGCATCCTCGGTCATGAAGGAGACTTCGATGTCGAGCTGGGTGAACTCGGGCTGACGATCCGCGCGCAAGTCCTCGTCGCGGAAGCAGCGCGCGACCTGATAATAGCGATCCATCCCCGACATCATCAGCAACTGCTTGAACAATTGCGGCGACTGCGGCAGGGCGAAGAACTCGCCGGGGTGGGTCCGGCTGGGGACCAGGTAGTCGCGGGCACCCTCGGGGGTGGACTTGGTCAGGATCGGGGTTTCGATATCCAGAAAGCCCTGGTCATCCAGGTAACCGCGCAGGATGCGCGTCACCCGACTGCGCGTGCGCAGCCGCTCCTGCATCTCGGGACGGCGCAAGTCGAGATAGCGGTAGCGCAGGCGCACTTCCTCCGAGGCGTCGGCCACATGGGTATCGAGTTGGATCGGCGGCGTCTCGGACGCGTTGAGGATCTCAAGCCCGGTGCCCAGAACCTCGATCTCGCCGCTGGGCAGATCGGGGTTGATGGTCCCTTCCGGGCGCGGCCGGACCCGGCCCTCGACCTTGAGGACATACTCGCTGCGGGCCTGCTCGGCGCGCTTGAAGACCTCCGCCCGGTCGGGATCGAGCACGACCTGAACCAGTCCATCACGATCGCGCAGATCGATGAAGATGACCCCGCCGTGGTCGCGACGCCGATGCACCCAGCCGCACAGAATCACTGTCTGTCCGATATGGCCGCTGTTCAATTCCCCGCAGTAATGCGTGCGCATGACCCGATCGCCCCGTTTGCAGAACCCGTAAATAACCGTCCAGAGCGCTCAGGAGTCGCCCGGATAAAACCGATCAGAATACCGACCCCTCACCGGCAGCGCAAGTTGCAACTTGCCGCACAGCAGGCAGGTGCGCCGACCGCTGCCGACCTGGCGCGGGGGGCTGCCGCACCAACGAACACCGCGGGAATCACGGATGGGCCTGAGCTCAGGCCGCGTCGGACTTCGCGGCCGGCTTCGGCGGTGTCGGCTTGCTGCCGCTGTCCGCCGGCTTGGCGGTGTCCGTCGGCTTGGCGGTGTCCGACTTCGTGGTGTCCGACTTGGACGCCGCGCCCCCGCCGTCGGATTTTTCACTGTCGCCGTGAAGGTTCTTTTTCTTCTCGCCCTGCTTGAAATCGGTTTCGTACCAGCCGCTGCCCTTGAGCCGAAAGCCGGCGGCCGAAATCTGCTTCTTCAGGGTGGGCTGGCCGCAGGCCGGACAGTCGGTCAGGGGCGCGTCGGCCAGCTTCTGCATCTTTTCCAGTTCGTGGCCGCAGGCCGTGCAGCGATATTCGTAGATCGGCATCGAGAACTCCTTAAAATCACCGTAATGAATGGATGCGCTTTATAGGGATTTGAGCGCGGAAATCAAACCCGGTCGTCCGCGGCCGGGGACCTTTGCACCGGCCGCGCCCTGGCGCGTCAAGGCGCCGCCGCGTGCGTCACGTCAGCGAGAAGTCTATGCCCGACATCGGTCAAGCCACCCCCCGCTCGGTGCTCATCACCGGCTGCTCCAGCGGCATCGGTCACACCTGCGCCCACGGACTGGCCCGCCGCGGCTGGCGCGTGATCGCCTCGGCCCGTCAGACCGCCGACGTGGCGCGGCTGCGCGACGAGGGGCTGACGGCGCTCCAACTCGACCTGGACGATCCGCAAACCATCGAGCGGGCGGTGGAGCAGACCCTGGCCCACACCGGCGGGACGCTGGACGCGCTGTTCAACAATGGCGCCTACGGCCTGCCGGGCGCCGTCGAGGACCTGACCAGGGCGGCGCTGCGCGCCCAGTTGGAGACCAACCTGCTCGGCTGGCATGACCTGACCTGCAGGGTCATCCCCATCATGCGCCGTCAGGGGCACGGACGCATCGTCCAAAACAGCAGCATCCTCGGACTCATGCCCCTGCCCTACCGCGGCGCCTACGTGGCCAGCAAGTTCGCGTTGGAGGGGTTGACCGACACCCTGCGGCTGGAACTGGCCGGGAGCGGCATTCAGGTCTCACTGATCGAACCCGGCCCCATCCTCTCACGCTTTCGCGAGAACGCCCACCGGGCATTCAAGGCCCAGATCGACACGGAGCACAGCGTCCACCGGGAAGCTTACCGCCGCGCCGAGACCCGGCTGCTCAAGGAAGGTCCGGCCCAACCCTTCACCCTGCCGCCCGAGGCGGTCTTGAAGAAGCTGATTCACGCGCTGGAGAGCCGCCGCCCGCGGCCCCGTTACTATGTGACCTTCCCCACCCATCTGTTCGGGTTCCTGCGACGGGTGTTGTCCAGCCGGGCGATGGATTGGGTGATCCTGCGGGTATCGGGAGGCGGGACCCGATGATTGCGGGGTCATTGATGGTATAGCGTTCGCACCTGATATCCAGACAGACTTTCGTGTAGGGGCGGGTTTGAAACCCGCCCCTACGTCCGGTAATCACGTCCGAAGGCTATATCACGCCAACACCGCAACACCGTCAAAAGCAGGCGTCCCGCAGCACTTTCATATAGATCAGCCCCTTGTCACGAGCGAACGCCACGTTTTTCTCCGGAATCGAGTCGGGATCGAGATCACTGGCCAACGCCTGGTCGATACTCTCTTCGCGGATCAGATGAAACATCGGATACAAGGACCGATTGGTATAGTTCGCCGGATCATCCACCGGCGCATCCCCAAAGCGGTAATCCGGGTGAAAACCGGCAACCTGATAAACCCCGTCATAGTCTTGCGCAATCAACAGATCTTCCGCCATGGCGACCAGATCCAGATAATCGTCGAAATCCTGAAACGTATTGGGCAAGATCAGCAGCGTCGTTTCGATTTCCGGATGCGCATCCAGTCGTTGGCATTCCAGCAGCAAGTCCTGCCGGCAGGATGCGGAATCAGAGGAACCGGTGACCTCATAATGGATGCTGTCACCCTTGAATGGTTTGTTGGCAAAAGGACAAAAATGACATCCGATCACGACGTCGGCGAGCCACTTTTTGGTCTGGGTTATGATGATAGTGGATTCGATCACGAAGATGAGGACACCCCGTTCTGTGTTTTTCCAGAGAAACTTGATAGACATGCATGGTTCGGATTGCCGTGGTGCATCCCGCTGTTGAGGAACGGAGGTGCCACGACATCCCGCCGATCGGTCTACACTGGCCTTGGAGGATGGGTTTCGCTGCGCTCTACCCATCCTACAGGAATCGACCCCGTTGAAGAGTCAGCGGTGAGTCCACCGGGCATCAGCCCACTGCCACGCCCGAGGGTCCCATGGGCCATCTGTTGAGCACCAAGTCCTCCCTGGTTCCACTGATCGACCGGCTGAACCGCTACCCCATCGGGCTGGTCGACAGCGCCAAACTGCGCGAAATCCTGACGCTGCTGTTCACCGAGCAGGAGGCTTTCGTCGCCTCCCGCTTCCCGCTGCACGAGGCGACCGCCCGCGAACTCGGTGACCTGACCGGGCTGCCCGCCGCGCAATTGCAGGCGATCCTGGAATCGATGGCCGACAAGGGACTGGTCATGGACCTGCCCTACGCCGACCAGACCTTCTATCTGCTGGTGCCGGGGCTCATCGGCTTCATGGAGTTCACCTTCATGCGCCGCAAACCGACCCTGACCGCGCCTGTCCCGGTGGCGGATCTGGCCCGGCTGATGTCTGACTATCTGCACGAGAACGGCCGCGCCGGACAACGCGGCGAGTTCTTCGGCAGCCCGACGCAACTGACCCGCGCCTTGGTCTACCCCGAGCACATCCCGGTCAGTTCACGCATCACCGCCTATGAGGACGCCCGGCGGATCATCGAGGAGGCCGACTACCGCGCCGTCACGCTGTGCTACTGCCGCCACAAGAAAGAACACCAGAACCAGCCCTGCCGCAAGGGCGCCCCGGTGGAGGACATCTGCATGGTGCTGGGCGAGGGGGCGCGGTTCCTGGTGCGCCGGGGCTTTGCGCATGAACTGGACAAGGCCGCCATGCTCGCCACCCTGGAGCGCGCCAGCGCCCTGGGGCTGACGCACGTCACCGACAACGTCCGCGAGCGGCCCTCCTTCATCTGCAACTGCTGCCGCTGCTGCTGCGAATTGATGGGCGGGGTCCAGTCCGGCTTCAGCGACGGCATCGCCAAGACGCCTTTCCTCGCTCAGGTGGATGAAACACGCTGCAACTACTGCGGCGCCTGTCTCAAGACCTGCAACGTGAAATGTATCGGGCTGGCCGCGGGCGCCCGCACCCTGCCCAAGGACGCGCGCTATGCCGGGGTGGATACCAGCATCTGCCTGGGTTGCGGAGCCTGCATCGGGGTCTGCGAGCAAGGCGCGATCCACCTGATCCCGCGCCCCGACCCCAGGACCCCGCCCAAGAACCGCGGCCTGATGTTCGCCCGCATTCTGTGGGAGAAGGGACGGCTCTGGCCCTTTGTGGCCGATCGGTTGCAGCAGCAGTGGCTGCGGCTGCGGCTGCGCGGTCGCTTCCGACCATCCTGAGCCCACCGAACGTGGACTCCTCCATCGCGGCCTCGACCCGCTTGACCTGAGTCAAGGCTCACCGGCCCAGGCCCCAGGATACTGCTCGCCCAGCGTCACCCGTTCTCCACGGTTCGTTCCGCGGATCGACGGCGCACTGTTCCTGAACCGAAGCGATAGAAGAGATTCCATGCACTGCAACCAATGCGAACAGACTTTTCGGCAGACCGCCTGCGTCAACTCACCCGGCGTCTGCGGTAAGGACGCTGATGTCCAGTCACTCCAGGAGACGCTGCTCTACGGACTCAAGGGCATGGCCGCCTACGCCCACCACGCGCGGCGCCTGGGCAAGAGCGACGAGGCGGTCTCGGCCTTCATTGAGGAGGCCCTGTTCGCGACCATGACCAATGTGAACTTCGACATCGAATCCCTGCTGGAATTCTGTCTGAAGTGCGGTGAAATGAACCTGCGGGTGATGGAACTGCTCGACGAGGGCCATATCGAGAACTTCGGCAAGCCGGCGCCGATCAAGGTCAAAGAGGGCACCCAGGCCGGCCCCGGCATTCTGGTCACCGGGCATGACCTGATGGACCTGTGGGACCTGTTGCAGCAGGTCGAGGGCACCGCCATCAAGGTTTATACCCATGGTGAGATGCTGCCGGCCCACATGTACCCCAAGCTCGGCGGCCACCCCAACCTGGCCGGCCACTACGGCGGCGCCTGGCAGGATCAGAAGCGTGAATTCGCCGCCTTTCCGGGGCCGGTCTTGGGCACCACCAACTGTGTCCTGATCCCGCCCGAAAGCTATCGCGGACGGCTCTTCACCACCCGCACCACGGCCGTACCCAATGGCCAACGCCTGGTCGACGGTGATTTCTCCGCGGTCATCGCCGCCGCACTGGCAGGCGCCCCCTGTGAGGAACAAATCGTCGGTGAATCCACCATCGGCTTCCACCGCACCGTGCTGCTGGACCGCGCCCAGACCATCGTCGATGCCGTGAAAGCGGGCCAGATCAGCCATTTCTTCGTCATCGGCGGCTGCGACGGGGCGGAGAAGGGGCGCAACTATTTCAGCGACTATGCCCAGGCGACCCCGCCCGACTCATTCATCCTGACGCTCGGCTGCGGCAAGTACCGCATCCGCGACCACGACTACGGCGAACACCTGGGTCTGCCGCGGCTGATGGACATGGGTCAATGCAACGACGCTTACGGCGCCATCGCGGTCGCCGTGGCCTTGGCCAAGGCCTTCGACTGCGGTGTCAACGATCTGCCGCTGACCCTGGTCATCAGTTGGTTCGAGCAGAAGGCCATCGCGGTCTTCCTGACCCTGCTGCACCTCGGCGTCAAGGGGATCACCCTGGGCCCCAACCCGCCGGCCTTCATCACGTCCAACGTCTTCGCGATCCTGCAGGAGCGCTATGACCTGCGCCTGACCGGCAGCGACGCCCAGGCCGATCTGCGCCTGGCCATGGCGGCCTGAAAGGCCCTTCCCGCCGCGATAGGACCGCGGGCCTTGAGCACGGTTCCGGCCACGGGGCATCGCGTGCAAAAACCCAGCGCATCGGCAGGGACGGCCAGCCCGCCTGGAGGGGCGCGTTTCCGACACCGGTGGCGAATTCACCGGTCCGCTCAGGCAGGCTGATGTAGCGTTGGACAGCGCGGGCGGCGGGTCGGCGCCACGGGCGTGACGTTCGCTCGCTCCCACGCTCCAGCGTGGGAGTGTCGTGCGGGCGCTCCGCGTCCGGTCTGCGCACTGGACGCAGAGCGCCCGCACCTGCTCCCACGCTGGAACGTGGGAGCCAGAGTAGGTGTTGCATCGCAAATGATGCGGTTCGTGCCTGACACTGGTGGCGAATTCTCGCGCCCGCGGCGTCTGGAAAGAACCTATCTCACGCCAAGTCGCCAAGCACGCCAAGAAGAGCGCAATGCTGCGGTGACTCCAGTCACTCCGCGAGCGCCTCCGGTTTCGCTATCGCCTTGAAGACCCTTGGCGCCTTGGCGTGAGCCATTCCGGGTCTGAGCCAAGCCGGTTCGGCAGATGCGCCCGCGTGGAGGCATTTCGCCACCAGTGTCCGTTTCTCGCTACACTATGCGGAGCACATTTTTGCGGAGTACAGACATGAGCGCACGCGTGCAGCTACAACCGACGCTGTACGAGCAGTTGGAGTCTCTACCCGAAGGAGTGACGGGGGAAATCCTCAACGGCCAACTCTACACCCACCCACGCCCGGTAAGCCGGCATATACGGGCAGCGACACGCCTTGACCGCATCCTCGGCCGCTACTTCGACGAAGACGACGAGGACCCGTCTGGCTGGTGGATCTTCCCTGAGCCGGAGTTGCACTTCATCCACAACACGGAGGTTGACGTTCCGGACCTGGCCGGCTGGCGGCGCGAACGGATGCCCGACTGGCCGGCGGGGCACCGTTTCACCGTAGTTCCGGATTGGGTATGCGAGGTCCTGTCGAAGTCCACCGCAACGACCGACCGCGAGGTCAAGATGCCGATCTACGCGCACTTTGGCGTTGCCTACGCTTGGTTGATCGACCCACGGGCGCGTACATTGGAAGCCTACGCCCTGGATGCCGGCGTCTGGCGGGACATCGGCCGCTTCGCCGGGGCTGAACCTGTGTCCGTGGCGCCCTTCGAGACTGTGACGATTGACCTGGGCAAGATCTGGGTTCCTAAAAGTGTCGGCGTGCTGCGAGGCAACGATGCGTCTTGATCAATCGTAGCGAGTGCGGAAGCACAGACAAAGACACAAAAAACCCAAAAAAAACAAATTTTTCACGCCATCTTTCCCGCCGCAGGCTCGCGGCCCTGCTTTGCAGTCGACCGCATGAGCAGGGCGCGAATCCAAATGTTTCCACAATTCCTGCCTATTCCTTGTACATCGCGCCCCCAAGTTGCACCATCACGCGCGACACCCTTGGGACGCTGTATCACCTATGACCACTCCGGAATCCGCCGCCGAGCTCGCCCGCCAGATCGGGACCGACGGCCGACCATCCCGCCGCCGCCGGGTCTTGCTGTGGCTTGCCGGGCTCGCACTGCTCGCCGCCGCCGGCGGTGCGGCGACCCTGCTTCAGGACGATTCGCAAGAGCAAGTCCGTTTCCGCACCGCGGCCGTCGAGCGCGGAGACCTGACGGTCAAGGTCTCGGCGACCGGGCAGTTGCAGCCGGTGACCCAGGTGGAAGTGGGCACCGAGGTTTCGGGCACCATTGATCGGGTGGAGGTGGACTTCAACGACCGGGTGCGCACCGGACAGATCCTGGCGCGGCTCGACCCCGATCAGTCGCAGGCCAAGTTCCGGCAATCACGGGCCGCGCTGACGCTGGCCCAGGCCGGAGTGGAGGAAGCCCAGGCAACCGTCACCGAGACCGCCGGTAAACTGCGCCGCGTGCGCGACATGGTCGCCAAGCGGATGTCTTCCGGCGAGGAACTGGACACCGCCGCGGCCGCCGCCGAGCGCGCGGTGGCCGCGCTGGCGGTGGCCAAGGCCAAGGTCGAGCAGGCGCAGGCCCAGCTCGACGCCGATCACCGCACCCTGGAGAAAACCGAAATCCGCTCGCCCATCGACGGCACCGTGCTCAAGCGCCAGGTGGAACCGGGGCAGACGGTGGCCGCCTCGCTCCAGACGCCGGTGCTCTTCACCCTGGCGGAGGACCTGACACAGATGGAACTCAACGTGGCGGTGGACGAGGCCGACGTCGGTCAGGTCGCAGCCGGCCAATCGGCCGAGTTCACCGTCGACGCCTACCCCAACCGGCGCTTTCCGGCGACCATCACCCAAGTGCGCTTCGCCCCCGAGACGGTCGGCGGGGTGGTGACCTATGCCGCCCTGCTCTCACTGGACAACGCCGACCTATCGCTGCGCCCCGGCATGACCGCCACCGCCGAGATCGTGGTGAAGGCCCTGAATGACGTAGTGCTGGTGCCCAACACCGCCCTGCGCTTCAGCCCGCCGCAACCGCGGCCGGCCAAGAGCGAGGACCGCGGCCTGGTCGGCATCCTGCTGCCCAGCCGCCCGCCGGAAGCCCGCCGCCTGCCGCGCGCCGCCGCGGCGGGTCAGAAACCGCGGGTCTGGACCCTGCAGGACGGCACCCCGACGCCGCTGGACATCAATACCGGGGCAACCGACGGCAACTTGACCGAGGTGCTGGACAGTGCCCTGGAGCCGGGAACCTTGCTGCTCGTGGACGTGGAACGGACGGCCGCCAAACCATGACCGCGGCCACCGCCTCCGCGAAAAACGCCCTGCCGACCTGGCCCAGCCCCTCGCGCCCCGATCCGGCGAGCCAGCCGCTGCTCGAATTCCGCCAGGTATCGAAGATCTATGGCACCGGCACCGCGGCGATGCGGGCATTGGATGGCGTCGATCTGCGCATCAACCCCGGCGAGTTCGTCGCCGTGATGGGCCCGAGCGGCTCGGGCAAGTCGACCGCCATGAATATCCTCGGCTGTCTGGATACCCCGACCGCCGGGTCCTATCTGTTTCGCGGGGTGGCCGTGGAGACGCTGAGCCGCGATCAGCGGGCCCGGTTGCGCCGGCACGCCCTCGGCTTCGTCTTCCAGGGGTTCAACCTGCTCAACCGCACCTCGGCCCTGGAGAACGTGGAACTGCCCCTGATCTACCGACGCACCCCGCGGACCGAGCGCCATGCCCGGGCCCGCGCCGCCCTGGCCCAGGTCGGGCTCACCGGCTGGGAGGGGCATACGCCGGGCGAACTCTCGGGCGGCCAGCAGCAGCGGGTCGCCATCGCGCGGGCCATCGTCACCGAACCCAGCCTGCTGCTGGCGGACGAGCCCACCGGCAACCTGGACACCGCCCGCAGCCACGAGGTCATGGACCTGCTGGTCGGCCTCAACCGCGACCAGGGAATCACTGTTCTGATGGTGACTCATGAGGCGGAAATGGCTGCCTACGCCCACCGGATCATCCACTTCCGCGACGGCCGCGTGGCCGACGACGGCCGCGCGGGAGGGCCTGTTTGATGCTGTGGAACGCCTTGCTGCTCGCCTTCCGCGAGATCCGCCGTAATGTCCTACGCTCGTTCCTGACCATTCTAGGCGTGGTGATCGGCGTCGCCTCGGTCATCGTGATGGTCACCCTGGGCAACGGGGCCACCCGCGCCGTCGCCACCCAGATCGAGAGCATGGGCAGCAACCTGCTGATGGTCCGCAAAGGTCAGCACATGGGACCGGGGCAGACCTCCAGCGCCCCGGCCTTCGACCTGGACGACACCGTCGCCCTGGAACGTGACATCCCGGCCATCAAGTCACTCGCGCCCTCCGCCACCGACAGCATCACCGCCGTCGTCGGCAACGCCAGTTGGGCCACCTCGGTGAACGGCACCGACAACCGCTTCTTCAGCGTCCGCAACTGGACCCTGGAGCGCGGCCGGCTCTTCAGCGCAAGCGAACTCAGCGGCGGACGGGCGGCCTGCGTCATCGGGGCCACGGTGCGCAAGGAGTTGTTCGGACCTCAGGATCCAATCGGCAGCAATCTGCGCCTGAAGCAGATCTCCTGCGAAGTCATCGGGCTGCTCGCCGGTAAGGGTCAAAGCAGCATGGGCTTTGATCAGGATGATCTGGTCGTCATGCCGCTGCGCACCTTCCAGCGGCGCATCGCCGGCAATCAGGACGTGACCCTCATTCAGGTCTCGATCCGCGATGGTGAATCCACCGAACGCGCCAAAACCGACATCGAACGACTGCTGCGCGAGCGCCGCAAAGTGGCGGCCGGCGAGCAGGACAACTTCAGCGTGCGCGACATGAAAGAGATCGCCACCATGCTGACCGGCACCACCCAGGTGCTGACCACCCTGCTCAGCGCGGTGGCCGCCGTCAGCCTGCTGGTCGGCGGCATCGGCATCATGAACATCATGCTGGTCTCGGTCACCGAGCGCACCCGTGAAATCGGCATCCGGCTCGCCATCGGCGCCCTGGAGCGCGAGGTCTTGATGCAGTTCCTAGTGGAAGCGGTGGCCCTGTCCAGCCTGGGCGGCGTACTCGGCATCCTGCTCGCCCTGGGGGCGTCCATCGGACTGGCCGACATGCTCAAGGTCCCCTTCGTCTTCAACGGCGGCATCGTACTCACCGCCTTCCTGTTCTCCGCCGCCGTTGGAGTCATCTTCGGCTACTTCCCGGCCCGGCGGGCGGCGCGGCTCGATCCGATCGAGGCGTTACGGCGGGAGTAGGGCTGAGGTTGCTGTGGAGCGGCGTTGTTCATCCGGGCGGCAGCAAGGGCTTTGCGACGGATGGTCCCTTTCAGTCAGCATGGACGTTGGACGGGACGGCCTGCCTGCTCATCGGTCGTTATCGCCGTTTCGGGCTAGGCGGTCCTTCGAATTTATCCACAGATGTCACAGATTTTCACAGATGAAGAACAACATCTGTGCTTTTCCGTGAATAACTGTGGATGACATTTCCGCGCAGGGACCACGGTGGAAACCGGCCGGAACGATGGCCACGGTCCGCTCATCGAACGCCGCTTGCTCGCCCGGTCAATCGGCGGAAGACTCGGTGCACACTCATTGATGTGACACGGATCACAGTTTCGTCATTTTCTTGAATCTATAGTTTGGTCCGACCGTCTGCGTCGAGCGCTGTCCCGCGACCGGTTCGGGCACTTCAACAGCGCAACGGCCGGCGTATGATGCTAGAAATAACAGATCTCACACAAAGACAATAAGATCTCTAGAGCACGTTACGCGAAATATGCCTGCGCGCGCTGCCTGGAATTTCAGCAACGTTAGCAAATCACATTTATTCAGGGTGGGGAGCAATGTCACTAATCGACAAAATACATAAGGCACTTGAACATGGAGATCTTCAGCAACCGTTCGCAGTTGAAGACCTAAAACAATGGATAAAAAGCTATCAGATCACAAAAGATGACGGAGAGGATTATGCGGAATTTTCAATAAACGTTATCCTCTCAAACTCTGACATAAAGAATGTGCCAACAACCAACAAGAATACCAAATTGCTGAAAAGTAGAGTTAATGGAAAAGGAAAGCACGAATACTGGCTCTAGGCCGCACGCCTCACCAATTTGATCGCAACGCCGGTACACTTCTAACATATTTCAATAACAAGCTAAGGATGCTGAAGATGACCTGGATAATCCCATCCATCTTTCTCGGGATATTTGTTTTAATTTACTGGCGGTACATTGTCGCTATCGCGGCGGCACTAGCAGGGCCGTAGGGCCGTAGGTTGGGGTGACGAAGGAACCCCAACGATCTCAAGCGCAGACCTTATTGCCGAATGAATGCACGAAAGAGCCTAACAGCCTTAAAAGCGAGGGCCGCCCTGATCGCCGTAACTCGTCCGGGCATCGCGCTGGGCGGGGCCGCTTTAGGCGGAGTTGGTTAAGCCCGGAAATATTGTTTCCTTGCCGTGCTCGGACAAGATGTCATACAAAAGGCTAGATTAGGGGCTGATTCAATGGCAACGAGAGTAAAGATTGCAACGTTTGACGCCGTAGGTGGGCCAGCAAAATTGCAGAGCGCTAGTGACGGGTTCTATGCGGGTCCTACCGACGCAGGTATTTATCGAAGGGTATTTCAAGTCAGGAAACATGGTAGTCGTCCACGGATACAGCGAGAAAATTCCACCATGGGTCGATGATGCAACTGCGGCCGCACCATTTGAACTGCATTTTTTCCCGGATGCAAGAAAGGTCATCGTAACAGGTAGGCGCCGTTCTCGGTCAAAGTAATGTCTGTTTTCGCCCTATTTAGTAGCCACACGATGCTCCGTAACGCAACTCACAAACTGTTACTCATAACGTTTTTTCTTGCAGTTGTCGATCCATCCCTCGCTGATTGCCCCCGAGATATTGCTCAAACTGCGGGTGATTTTGTCAGCCTGTTTGCCTCTGATAAATTGTCTGTGGACACGGCAAGAATGCTAATCGGGAATGAGGGTTTGATCGAGCACCATGGTGCTTATTGGCAAATACAATCCAGCGGATGTTTGGCTGAAATCATGCTGCGCGCCGAAACTCAGGCCGAATCTGTTGAAGACGCAGAGTTGCGGTTACAGTTTGAGTCAGGACTCTTGCTAAGCGACCTAGAGAAAAATCTGGGTTCCTGGCAATTGGTTTTTGCAAGCAAGACATCTTCTGTCAGTTTTCGAGTTGCTGACAAATCTGGAAAACCAACGATTGTTTTTGCCCGGCTATTTACTCCGAACCCCTTCCCTGGCGCGCCAGTTCTTTCATTGCAATTGCGGCGCGGAGCGCGAACACAAGAGCCGTAGAACTGGACAGAACGCCCTGCTTGCTCATCGGCCGTTACCGCCGCTCATCGATCCCCGTATGCAAGCTATCGGTTATAAACAACCTAGAGAAGCCTCGACAGCACAATGGAAAAAGCCTTGATGTCGCCGAAGAAATACCGACTGATCGGCCTGACCCTATGCTTTCTGGGGGGCTGCGCGGAGTCGTATACTGGTGAAAACCTATCCGACTTTAAAGTAACTTCACGCGGCCAGGATGGCGGCGGAGACTTCTGCTCCGACTTCCGCATCACTGCCGCACAAGCGGCTTGGTTGTTTGAACGTGCGACGATAGTGACGGCAGCACAGCAGCACGACCGCTTCAATTATTTGCCCTGCTGGGTTCGCGGCACGGTGCAGGGTGGGGGTCGCACTTGGCAGTGGGAGGTACGGGCCGGTGGTACCGCCCGTCTCGTCGCGCCGGACGGCGCTGTCCTGCTCCTCGGCTGTGACGTCTGCGAAGATCTGCTGCGAGGGAATGAGGAGCTCCCGCCATGATCACGTTGTTACGGGACGCCGGAACCCACAGATAGGCGTTCGGTGAGTTTCAAGCATTATACCGCTGTGTTCTCGGTCGTATTTATTGGGCTGGGAGTCGCGTCGGCATTGATCGCGTTTTTCATAACGCATCAATTTGAAAACATAAATAACACATCGATTCTTAAACTGGTTGTCGATTCAGAGATTAGAAATCTTCCAGTGGCTGGAGCCAACATAACGTATAAGTCTTATCCGGTTGACGGGACATCAAGAAGCGTAAATTCCGTTAAGATGCGGGTTGGCGATCAAGATGCTTCATACACGCTGACGGTCAGTTATTTCGTATCCCTTGGATACCGTCAAGAGAAGAGATTTGAGTTATCACGCAACGGCGACGAGATAACTATAGAACAATCTGACTCTTATCTTGAAGTAACAAAATTCTCATGGGATTAGCTCGTATTGGACGCGAGCAGCAGATGGCAGACTGCCGCCATGACGGCACAGGTCGTCACGAGTCGCTCGCCTTGCAAGTACAATGCGGCTAACCGCCGTTTGGCAATGGTGTCAGGTGAACGATCAGGGTCGGTAGCAGTGTGATTTTAACAAATGGGGGACGAAGCGCCGGTGCAGCAACCGGCCGCCCGGCGGTCTGACGTGACACCGGGGTATCGCGCGGGTGCCGATACCATCGGCGCCGGTGGAGCGGAGCCCGGCACCGGGGTGCGGACTCCCCGCGGCGCTACCGATCGACCGCAGCCGCGGCAGCAACTCCTGACCCAATGGCTCGAACATACCATTGTTACCGAGCCCACTGTCGCAAACCACCAACACCGGAACCCTGGGGAAGTATCGCCCCAGTTGCCGGACCCGAGCGACCGCCTGGACAAGCTGAGTCTCAGGACGCAGTGCCTCGCCGCTCTTGCGAATACAGTGATCAAGCAGCCTGTACAGGCGTAAATGGAACGCGAAGGCGGGTTGGCATTGCCGCGGATAAGTCCTACTATCTGTGTCGGATAGAGCGATCGAAGTCGAATCGCCTTCCCCCCTGTCCCGGTCGTTTCCTGATGCAGGACCTCAGCGGGCACTCACCCCACGGGAACTCTGTCGTCGGCGATGTGATCCTGGACTTTCGCGTCAATCTCCTTATGGAGTGAAATCATGTCTGCCGTTCGCCCACTGCGTTTCCTCGTCCTGCTGTTCGCGTCTTTCCTGTCGGCCATGACAAGCGCCGGTTCCCCGGCCACCATGAATTCGGCGGTGCCCCTGCCGGCCTCCCTGTCCGGCTTGTTTCCGGTGGTCCGGGTGCAGTCAGTGACGCTGCCGCGCGGCGACCTGGCTGATGTCTATGCACTCGATATCCCGCCGCGCTTGCGCCACCGCTTCACCGATGCCTTTCCCTTGGTCGCCGTCTTGCAGGGCGCCTTAGTCGACAAGTCCCACTATCAGCGGCTCGGCCGCCTGCTCGCCGCGCAGGGGTTCGTCGTCGTGATCCCCAACCATCTGCGCACCCTGCCGGGTTTCCCGGTCGCGGTCGCCCTCACCGATGTCAATGTGGTGACCGACGTGCTCACGGCGATCAGCGCCGCGGACGCCGATCGGGCTTCGACCCTATATCGGATTGTCGATACCAATCATATGGGCCTGGTCGGACATTCGTTGGGCGGCTCCGTTGGCCTCTATGCCGTTGCCGGGCTCTGTGTGCCGACCATCTGCGACGGAACCTATCAGCGACCGGCCAGCCTGCAGGCCGCCGCCTTCTATGGGACCAACCTCGCGAACAACGACGGCACCGTCACTGACCTGGACACCTCGGGCGTCGCGGTCGCCCTGGTTCAGGGCAGCCGCGACGGTGTGGCAGTACCTGAGGAAGCGGACCTCAGCTACCCGACCCTGGAATTCCCACGCGCGCTGATCACCATCGAAGGGGCGAATCACTTCGCCATCTGCGACGAGGATAACCCCGTCGGCGCCAACCCGGACCCCAACGCACCGACGTTGGACCAGGACCTTGCCACCGCGTATGTCGCACGCTGGACCGGACTGTGGCTACGCATGCAGCTAAAGGACGATCCGCTCGCGCGACAATGGATCGACCGGATCGGTGGGTCGCTCGATGGGGTGGTGCAGGTGTTCACCGACTGAGCAAATAGCTCTGCAGCGCGACCCGTGGCACCGCATGGCGCCCGCTTCCAGGCGGTGCCCTGCGGCGTGCAGTGGGGCACCTGCCCCGGCTAACCTCTTGTACCTGTGCAGGCTTTGGTCATGGTTCCGCCCAATCGGATGCAAGGGGTTTTCGGGTGAGGAACCCACCGCACCGCAGACAGGTGGTGCGGTTCGCAAGCTCACCGCACCCTACAGATGTCCGGGAAAGGATCTGCCGATGTGAGGGGCGACTTAAGTCGCCTCTACATTCGCCCCTTCAGCGCTACGAATCTTGCCGGTATGCGCAGCGTTGAGCGACTGGCCGCTGGAGCGGCCGGACGGCATTCCCACGCGGGAGCGTGGGAACGAGAAAGCCCTCAATGACCTGTGAGAGCGACCGGGCGCTGGAGCGGCCGGACGGCATTCCCACGCGGGAGCGTGGGCACGAGAAGAGCGGTGCAGCACCCACAGTCTCGGGAGCGTGGAATCGAGAAGCGGGCGGCGGCAAGCCGGCCGATCACCCCGGCAACTCCGGCCGCGGCAACGCGCTCAAGGTCACCAGCGCCTGATCGTAGTCGAAGGCATTGATCTGACGCGCCAGGGTCTCGGCCGGCTCCCCGAGCGTTGCCCGTAGCGCTGTCGCGGACTCGCGCATCAGGTGGTTGGCGGCGATGTCGCCGACACTCAGCAGGTCCGTCAGGCGTTCGACTAGGGCGCTTAAGGCCGGGGGGTCGAGCCCCGCTGACGGTGTGACCACCGGACTTGACATAGCAATGCCGGCGCCGACCGCGTCGACCTGGCCATCGTCCAGCCACCGGCACAGCGCCGCGAACAGCGTCCGCGGGTCGACCGGCTTGGCGACATGATCATCCATCCCCACGTCCAGGCAGGCCTGGCGATCTTCCGCGAAGACATTGGCGGTCATGGCCAGAATGGGCGTGGCCGCCCGCCCCGGCAGCCGTCGGATGGCGCGGGTCGCGCTCAGACCATCCATCACCGGCATCTGCACGTCCATCAGGATCAGGTCATAGGCCGTGGCCGCGGTCATCGTGAGTGCCTCCTGACCATCCGCGGCGGTATCCACCATGAGCCCGGCCGCACGCAGAAGCTCCAGTGCGACTTCCCGATTGATCGCGTTGTCCTCCACCAATAGCACCCGCGCCCCGGCATGGCGGCGGCACAGTTCCTGCTCCGGACCCAAGCCAGCCATACCCGGCCGAGGAACACTGATCGCGGACTGGCCCAGCCCCAGCCAGGCCGTGAACCAGAAGGTGCTGCCCTGTCCCGGTGTGCTCTCGACCCCGGCCTCCCCCCCCATCAACTGTGCCAGCCGACGGGTGATGGCGAGTCCCAGACCGGTACCGCCATAGCGGCGCGTCGTGCTGGTATCGGCCTGTTCAAACGCCTCGAACAGGCGGCTGCGCTGCTCGGGGGCGATGCCGATCCCGGTGTCCTGCACCTCGAAGCACACCAGGCAGCCGCGCTGGGTCTCCTCCAGCACCCGGACCCGCAGCCGGATTCGGCCCCGTTCGGTGAACTTGACGGCGTTGGCCGCGTAATTGAGCAACGCCTGACCCAGTCGCGTCGGATCGCCGCACAACGGCCGCGTCAGGGTATCGCCCTCGCTGTCGGCGGCCACGTCCAGCGTCAACCCCTTGTCCCTGGCCTGCTCCGTCACCAGCGAACACACGTGGTCGAGCACGCCGCTCAGGACAAACTCGGTGCGCTCCAGTTCAAGGCGGCCCGCCTCGATCTTGGACAGATCGAGGATGTTGTTGAGGATCGCCAGCAGATGGCGGGCCGCGCCATCGATCCGGATCAGCCGCTCGGCCTGAATCGGGGTGATGTCGGTGCGCTGCAGCAGGTGGGTGAGACCGACGATGGCGTTCATCGGGGTGCGGATTTCATGGCTCATGTTCGCCAGAAAGACACTCTTGGCCCGGTTGGCCGCCTCCGCGCGGATGCGCGCCTCGGTGAGTTCCTGGGTGCGGCTGGCCACCAGGTCTTCCAGGTGGTGGCGATGGGTGTCGAGTTCGGCGGCCAGGCGTTGTTTCTCACTGATGTCCTCCTTGACGGCGACATAGTGAGTGATGGTTCCATCGGGCTGACGCAGCGGGGTGATGATGGCGTGCTCGACATATTCGCTGCCGTCGCGACGCCGGTTGATGAACTCGCCCTGCCAGGGCCGCCCATGGGTCAGCGCGTCCCACAGCGCCCTATGGGTTGCCGCCGGGGTCTTACCCGACTGAAGCACCCGCGGGTTCTTCCCGGTAGCCTCAATCCGACTGTACCCGGTGGCGCGCACGAAGGCATCGTTGACGTACTCGATCTGCGCCGCAAGATCAGTGATGACGATGCTCTCCGGGCTTTGCTCGACCGCTTGGGCCAACTTGCGCAGTTGCGCATCGGCGCGCCGCTGGCGCGTGATGCGCCAGACCTCGTTGGCGAGCAGTTGGGCCGTTTCGACATCCAGATCCGTATAGGGCTCGGCCTTGTTGCCGACCCCGGCGATCATCCGCACCAGACCGCCCTCGAGCACCGGCACACTGATCAGACGGGTCAGCGCGGCATGGCCGGCGGGCAGGCCACGACGCTCGATCTGTTCCTGGGGGGCGCCGAGATAGTCATTGAAAACGACCGGCACGCGCCGCCGCACGGCGTCAGCCCAGATGCCGGCCTGCCGGACCGGATAGTGGCGGTCGAAACCGGCCTGGCAATACCGCTCCAGGGTCGCGCGCGACCAGGTCACGAGTTCGATTTCCTGCTGGTCGTCGTTGACGAAGTGGATGAAGCCGATAGGGCTGCGGGTGAGTCCCTCGGCCAACTCGAGCCCGAACTGCATGAAGGCCCGCTCGTCCAGACGCTCGACCGCCCGCGGGAGTTCCAGCAAGGCCTCGGCGCGACGCGCCTGCAAGGCCAGTTCCTGCTCGGCCTGCCGCGACTGGGTCACGTCGAGCATCACCCCTTGCAGGTGGCGCGGCTGACCCGCCTCGTCAAACACAATTTGCGCCGCATCGTGATAGTGCCGCCACCGCCCGTCGCGGGTCGCCAGACGGTATTCCATTTCGAGGACGGCGCCGCTCGCCTGCGCACCCTGCACCAGTTCGCCCAGTGCGCTCAGGACGTGCTGCCGGTCATCCGGATGGATCAGCCGGGTCCACAGCTCAGGATCCTGGGTCAGGTCCTCCGGGCTATAGCCCAGGTCGTTGATCCGCGGACTCACATAGAGCGTCGGACACCGCGGGTCGAGCGAGGTCCGGTAGAGAATCGCCGGCAACTGTTCAGTCAGCATGCGGGCGCGCCCCTCGCTCTCACGCAGGGTCTCCGCCGTGCGCTGCTGGTCTTCCAGGAGACTCAGCAGCGCCCGGCTCGCCTGGTCGGACACCGCCAACAGGCGCGTCGTCTCGGCCTGGGCGGCCCGTAACTGTTCCTCGGCCAACCGATGGTCCGTGATATCCAAGACGCTGCCGAAGACGCGTGCCACCCGTCCGCGACGAAACTCCGCCTGGGCGCCGGCGCGGACCCAGCGCTGCCGCCCTGAGGGCGTGATGATCCGCAGTTCGAGGTCATAGGGTTCGCCTTGGGCAAGCACCCGTGCGAGGGCCGCGCGCAGCGGCGGACGATCCGCGGGGGCGAAACAGAGGATGACCCGCTCGGGGTCGTCGAGATCCTTGTCATGGGCGACATCGAACAGGCGCTGAACTTCGTCGGTCCACTGCAACCGGCGGGTCGCCAGGTCATACTCCCAACCCGCGAGACCCACGCGTCCGCGGGTATGACGCAGCAAGAGGCGATCCCGGCGCAGCGCGGCGTCGGTCTGTTGGCGGCGCAACCGACCGGCCAGTAAGACAGCCAGCAGCACGGTGGTCACGGGGTAGATCAGGAGGATCGGCAGCGCGATGCGCTGCATCACGGGCAGCCCCAGGAGCACTAGGATCACGACCAACACGACGCCATGGACCACGACGCCGAACAGATAAAACTCGCGCAGCGACAAGCGATCCGGTGCCGGTCGGACCTGCCCCCAGAGGATCCCGATGGTGCCGGAGACCAGAATCACGAGGACGCCGGTCGGGGCTCCCGCACCGCCCTGAATGAGTCGCAGCACCGACGTCATGACCATGGCGACCAGGGTGGGTACGGGGCCAAAGAAAAGCCCGGCGCTGCTCAGCAGCACCGAGCGGGTGTCGAACACCACGCCCGGACGCAGTGTCCAGGGCGTGAGCATCAGCGCCAACCCGATACACCCGATCACCAGCCCGATCACCAGCCGCATCGGCAGGACGCCCCAGGCACCGCGGCCACCCTGATCGCGGCTCAGCAGGTCCAGCAGCAGCGCCAGTGACAACAGCAGCGCGGCGTTGTGAAGCAGCGGAAGAAAGGGCAGACCGGTCAACATGGATCAGCCTAGATCAGCCTGGATCAACGCTGCCGGTCGCGTGGGGTAACGCGGTCCTTGCCCGGTCCGGGCCAACAGGGTATTGACCTCCTGCTTCAGGTCCAGGATACGGGCCTCACGCCCCAAGACGAGCCGCTGCCAGCGCCGCAACTCATCGAGTTGGGTGCGGCTCGCTTCCTCCGCGCGCGCCCGCTCGGTGATGTCGCGCGAGATCCCGAAGAGCCCGACCACTTGACCGGCGGCGTCGTGCAGCGGCCCCTTGATGGCCAGGAACGTGATCGAACCTGCCGCGGTAAGTAGCTCTTCCTGGAAGGTGATGATGCGGTCTTCCGCCATGACCTGTCGATCATGAGCCATGAGCAATGCCGCCTGTTCGGGCGGCAAGATCGTCTGATCGTCACGACCCAGCACCGCCGCGGGAGTGATCGCGCAAAAACCCGCGGCCGCCCGGTTGAAGAGCAGATAGGTGCCCGCCAAATCCTTTGAGGTGCTGGCCATGCTCCACTCAAACGGCGTTCGTCATTGCCTTCAGATGCGTTTGGGCAATGCCGGCATAGTCGCTGAATCCCAGCAGAAAGGTATCGACCACGGCGGGGTCGAAGTGGCTGCCGCGCTCGGTGGCGATGAGGTCACGCGCTTCCTCCAAAGGGATCGCAGGCTTATAGACCCGCGGCGAAATAAGCGCGTCGAAGCAGTCGGCCAGACTCATGATGCGGGCGCAGATCGGGATCGCGTCGCCGGCCAGTCCATCCGGATAGCCCGTGCCGTCCCAGCGCTCGTGGTGCCAACGCGCAATATCACGCGCCACGGTAAGGAATGGCAGCGGGTGATCCAGATCCTGCTGGGCCAGATCGATGGCGTCCGCCCCGAGCCGGGCGTGGGTCTGCATGATCGCCCATTCCGCCGGGGTCAATGGCCCCGGCTTTTGCAGGATGGCGTCGGGGATGCCGACCTTGCCGATGTCGTGCAGCGGCGCCGAGCGGGTGAGGAGTTCGATGTAGCCCTGGTCCAGGGTGGCCGCGAAGCCCAGCCGGCGGCTCAGGTGCGTGGCGAGCAGGCGCACGAACGCCTGGGTGCGCAGGATGTGATTGCCGGTGTCCCGATCGCGGATCTCGGCCAGGGTTGCCAAGGCGCGGATGGCAACCGTCTGGGTCAGCTCGTTCTCCGCCATGCGCCGGGACACCTCGGCCTCCAGGTAGGCGTTCTGGTCTTTGAGCCAGTCGCGCGCCCGTTTGACCTCCAGTTGGGTGCGCACCCGCGCCAGCACCAGGTTGGGCCGGATCGGCTTGGTGATGTAGTCGGCGGCACCGGCGTCCAGACCCCGCAACTCTTCCTCCGGGCTGTCCATGGCCGTGATGAAGATCACCGGAATCGACAGGGTGGCAGGGTCGGCGCGCAAGCGCTCCAGCACCTCGTACCCCCCCATGTCCGGCATCATCACGTCGAGCAGGATGAGATCGGGGCGCGGCGTGCCGAGCGCGATGCGCAGCGCCTTGGCCCCCGAATTGGCGACCAGGACCCGGTAAGTCGGATACAGCAAGCCGCCGAGGACGGAGAGATTCTCCGCGGCGTCGTCGACGATGAGAACGGTGGCAGTGGTCGGCAAGAGGCGCCTCATCGCTTACGGGGGCCGCGTTGCAGCCCCCGGCGGGGCTGCATGGTCGTTCGCGGATGCACGCGCCAACCACCAATACGGGTCCGGCGCGGGATGGGGCCGCCCGGATCAACTCCAGGCGCCATCGATCACCACCCGGCGATCACCTAATCATAGCCGATTGCGCGTGTCGCCATGGCAACGCCTCGTGAATCGGGAACAAGCGGTGCAATTGCGGGATCAGGGGCAGGGTGCTAAGGTCATCATGGGGCTACCCCCCCATTTCCACTTGTGACCGCGGGAGTATTGGGACCGGTGTGCGCGCGACGAACGCCACTACACCGCGGTGGTCGATTACATCCACAACAACCCCGTCAAAGCCGGTCTCGCCCCGACCCCCGAAGCCTGGCCCTTCAGACGTGCACCGGGCTGCGAATCTCTGGGCAGCCGACGAGCGGCAGGATCTGGCCGACTTCCTCGGCACCGCCCTGCCTCCCGGCGGCACTGACCACATGCAACGACTGGCGCAAAGCATCGTCGACGTGCTGCCGCCCGGCGACAAGGAACGGGCGCTCTACGAGAACTTCCTGGTCGGCTCGCGCTCCCTGCCCGCGCCGACGCGGCCAGTCGAAACCGCTGACCCGCAGATGAAACTGTTCTGACCGGAGGATTGAAAATGCCCGATCCACTCATGCCCGGCGCGTCCGATACCCTGGTGGACGAGCTGCGTGCGCTCATCGAACAGGCGCGCGGCCGGGTCGCGCGGGCCGTCAACAGCGAGCTGGTCGGCTTGTACTGGCAGATTGGCGTCCGGCTGCGCACCGAGCTGCTTGGCGCTGAACGCGCCGGCTACGGCGAGCAGATCGTCGAGAATGTTGCGGCGTCGCTTACCGCCGAGTTTGGCCGCGGATTCGACAAGAGCAGCATCTACCGGATGATTCGCTTCGCCGAGGTTTTTCCGGACGCGGAGATTGTGGCCGCAGTGCGGCAACAATTGAGCTGGACCCATCTGCGGGAACTGATCGCCATCGACGAACCGCTCAAGCGAAAATTCTACACCGAGATCTGTCGTGTCGAGCGCTGGAGCACCCGCACGCTCAAAGCCAAGATGGACGGGATGCTCTTTGAGCGCACGGCCATCGCCAAACAGCCCGCGGCCGTGGTCGCGCAGACGCTTGACGCGCTGCGCGACGAGGGGCGGGTGACGCCCGACCTCGTGTTCCGGGACCCCTATGTCCTCGACTTCCTGGGCCTGCCCGCGGACTTCAGCGAAGCGGACCTCGAAGCGGCGATCCTGCGCGAGATCGAGACCTTCCTCTTGGAACTGGGCTCGGGTTTCACCTTCGTCGCGCGCCAGAAGCGGATGTCGATCGGCGCCGACGACTATTCTCTTGATCTCCTGTTCTTCCACCGCGCCTTGCGGGCGTTGGTCGCTATCGACCTCAAGCTGGGCCGTTTCGATGCCCGCGACAAGGGGCAGATGGAGCTGTATCTACGCTGGCTGGACCGCTACGAACGGCGGCCCGGCGAGAACCCGCCGCTCGGGCTGATCCTCTGCGCCGACAAGAACGAGGAGCAGATCGAACTGCTGGAGCTGGCCGAAGGCTCCATCCGGGTGGCCAGCTATCTCACCGAGCTGCCGCCGCGCGAGTTGCTGGAACGCAAGCTGTTGGAGAGCATCGAGCATGCCCGCGCCCGCGCGCTGAACAGTCCGTCATCATGAGGAACGGCCAAACCTGCTTCGACCATTCGGCGAGGAAAGCGAGGACAACACTTGCCGAGAGATTCGAAGCGATGGGAGCTATATGCTGAAACGTGTAGAAATCAAATCGTTCAAGTCACTGCTTGATGTCAACGTCGAGCTTGGCGTCGTCAATGTCTTCATCGGCGCCAACGGCAGCGGCAAGTCGAACCTGCTAGAGGCGATCGGGATCTTGGGGGCGGCGGCCTCCGGTCGGGTCGACGATGAAGGACTGCTGCGCCGGGGTGTCCGTCCCGGTGTGCCGGCGTTGTATAAGGCGTCTTTTCGGCACGAACGGGTACGCAGCGCGATCCGCTTCGGCGCCTTTTCTGAACGCGCCAGCTATGAAGTGGAGCTGATCAATCCGACGGACAAGCCGCTACCGGCCTGGCACTTCAAGAACGAGAAGTTCGTTTCGGAACGCCGGAAGATCGTTGGTCGCTCCCCCGCCAGTATGGGATATCCCTCGCTCGATCCGGCGCAGGGGTTGGCTGCGCTCGAAGCCGTCAAGCTCGCGCCGACCTTGCCAGGCTCACTATTGCTTTCTGCGCTACGCGAATTTGCGATTTTTGCCCCCAATACGGCGGCGCTCCGGGGACTGGTGAGCGACCCGCAGATGCGCCTGCCGGTGGGCTTGAGTGGTGGGCGACTCGCGGAGGGCGTGGAGGAACTTCGGCGCCTGGCGACGCGGGACGACGCTATCCAAGAAGTCATTGATGATCTTCACGATCTGCTGGATTGGGTCAGTACCTTCGGAGCACGGACCAGCGGCGAAGTCCCACTTTCGCCAACGATCCCGCGGCAGCAACGGGTGCTGTACTTCCAGGATCGCTATATGGCGGATGGACGCAACGAGCTAAGCGCCTACGATGCGAGCGAAGGCGCTTTGTATGTTCTGTTCGCGGCGGTCGCGACCACCCATCCCGATGCCCCGCCGATACTGGCGATCGATAATGTCGATGCCGGGCTCAACCCGCGGCTGGTCCGGGCCTTGATGGAGCGGATGTGTCGCTGGATGCTCGACCAAGGTCGGCGCCAATTGCTTCTGACCTGTCACAATCCACTCGTACTCGATGGGTTGCCGCTCCAGGATGAGCGCGTTCGGCTATTCGCTGTCGATCGATCCGCCAAAGGGAGGACGCTAGTCAAACGGATTGAAGTGGACGCGTCCTTGCTAGAGAAGGCGAAGGAAGGATGGCCACTCTCGCGGTTGTGGATTGCCGGCCACCTGGGAGGGGTACCTGATGTATAAAATTCGGCTGGTCTGCGAGGGGCCTACGGACTATGACGCTCTCGGCGCTTTCCTGGACGCCCATCTTGGCGGAGCGGACTACGAGCTGACGCTGCTTCAGCCCGATGGCTCATTGTACGGTGGTGACGCTGGACCCCACGGGGGCGGATGGAAGGGCGTGCGGGGTTGGTGTAAAGCCGTTGCCCAAGCCGGGGGGATCGAGGCCGTGGCGGCACTGACACCGGATACCGACCTGCTGATTATCCATGTCGATGCGGATGTCGCCTATGACAGTGAGATTGCCGCTGCTCATCCCTGCCCGCCGCCTGAAGATACTGTTCAAGCAGTCGAAGCGACAGTACTGAGTTGGCTTGGTCTTGCAACCCTGCCATCAAAGATCGCCCTGTGGGTTCCCTCCATGTCGACAGAAGCCTGGATACTACGGGCGCTGTTCCCGACCGATCGGCAATCTGTTCCGTGCGCTGGACTGCCAGTCAGCGCGACATGCGTTGAGTGCATCCCTGACCCGGCGAATATGCTGCTTGGGCGCACGCCTAAGCTGGTACGACGCAAGCAAGGAGAAGTCCGAAAATTGAGGCATGAGTACCAGGCCCAGCGGGCTCAACTGGCACGGTCATGGGACGGTCTGGTGGCGAACCTGTGGTCAGCCGCGCGGCTCGACCTTTGTCTGCGGCATTGGGTGCCATGATGCCAACGCCTGTCCAGTACATCCTCAACCGTTACCTGGCCGCGGAACTGGGGTCCTTGCAGCTCCCGGACCCGGACGCGCTTGCTCGACAACGCGCGGCCTTCCTCGCGCGTTTCGGGCCGGAACAACTCGCTCTAATGAATGGGCCGGCGTTGCTGCGGGAACTGCCCCATAACGCCGCCAATGAACAGCCGATGGACTACTGGCTGGAGTTCAAGAACGACGACGAGTTCAACTGCGCGCTGTTTGGCAGCATTCTCGGTGGCAGCTCAGCCAAGTTCGGCACGTGGCAGGAGAGGAAAACCGGTGCATGGCGTGCCTTGCGGTCAGGCTCCCGGTCGATTGAGAACATCACCGAAGACCAAGCCCTGCAAGTCGTCGAGGGGCGGCGCGAAGAGATGCTGAGAGCGGTCCAGGCCATTGCGACGTTTCAGCACCTGCCGGTCGAGGCCATCGATCCGCAGAAGTTCCAGGCGGCGCTTGCGTCCGCCGCGCCGCGCTGGTTCCCCAGCGCATGGCTGCACAAATATCTGCATCTGAACTTTCCCGCGCTGCTCACCAGGAATGCCACGCAAGCCTATTCCGAGGCGAGACATTTGCGCTGCGGCGTTTTTCGCGGACGCGCCCGGACCGGGGTCGGCGCCAGACGGGCTGACGCACAGGCATTTCCTGGCGCGCACCGACGACATCGGGTCGCCACGGCGCCCATTTGAGA
>Ga0247839_1001633_pt1 | contig 36113 bp, 46 predicted proteins | sample LaCruzMarch2015__6_FD_192405 | JGI IMG/M metagenome (GOLD analysis project Ga0247839, IMG submission 192405) | Freshwater microbial communities from meromictic Lake La Cruz, Castile-La Mancha, Spain - LaCruzMarch2015_16m | ecosystem: Environmental > Aquatic > Freshwater > Lake | place: Spain... | reverse complement strand
AATGTGCCGGCCGCAAAGGCAATCACCATCATGGATCCTATGATGTATAATCTTGTCCTATTGGCTTTGGAGAATAACCCACGCATCAACTCTGTGCGTGTCTCTTTGGAAAATAATTCACGTGACATTCTCATTACGTTTTTTATTTTAACGTGGAGCATGGTGATATTTATGTGATTTCAAGGTGCTCCTAAGAGCACCTGAATGGATTAAGCAACCTTAGCTTGTGCTTTTTCTGCGTCTACGGCAGTTTTATTACCAGACGATAGTGTCTGTGCGTAATCAAATTCTGCTTTGGACATGTATTCATTCCAGTTTGATTTGCTCAAACCTGTGAATCTTGTTATGGTGCCATCGGCAAGGATCTTGAATGATCCTGCTAATTTGTGGCTGCCATCCGCTTGGAATTTGTGTACCACGCCTGTGGCCTTGCCATCTGAATTTTCTCTGCCCATGATATACATGTAGCTGCCGGAATTTCCAGACCACTTGTTATTAGTTTTAGTATCCTTCTGACATCTTGCTGCCACTTGGTCCAAAACTAATCTTGCTTGTGCTGAACATTTGTAGTTCATATTTCCTCCTCTGTTACCATTATTGTAACATATCCTGGTATTTTGTCAACTGCTAATTCGTGTTGATTTTATTGACTTAATTGTGTAGAATATCTGTATCTAAAGATTCCTCTTCCAACTCTTTGGTTATATTGGTAGGTTTCTTTATGGGCATGCCACTGTTGTCAAACCACCGGTTATCTGCAGATTCATATGCCACAGCAAAGAAATTTTGTCCTTCTGTGTTTTGTATAGAGATTCTTCTACGACATACTCTGCCTCTATAGAGAGTTGAGTCTTTATTAATTAATTCCACAGCATCTGTGGTTCCTAGTTTATATAACCTATCAATCCATCTACCGCCCATGTGATTGCTCTCAATCACTGTGCGAGTGCTCTTTGGTGATGGTGTGCTGGGTGTATTAATAGTTGAGTTCATAGAGTTATCCTTGAGTCAGTAACCGTATTCAACCACGAAGTAGATCGGCCAACAAAGGCCCTGGCGCGACGACCTAATGGGTCTCTTGCATATAGCATTTTACAATGACCTATCTCCATTACTTAAACCTGTAGGTTACTCGACCCTTGGACATGTTTTATTATAATAGAGTTTGAGCAAAAATGCAATTAAATTTTAATTCTGTTTAGCAAATGTTTTTAATATGTAAATATTTTTTTTTTGTAATGCTAGAAGACTTTCAGGTGGACCACCAATATTCTTAATATTCATTGTCTTTAATAATGGCTGAAATTTGGGCAATTTTGCACTCTCATTTACTACATGATTAATTTCCGCAAGTACCGTGGGAGATAAACCAGCTGGAGCAAAAAGACCATAATATAAAATAAGTTCTAAATCTTTATATTTTTTGCTTAAATCAATTACAACATTATTTGTTTGTATTTTTTTTAATTGTTCTACAGTTGCGTGATCCAATGCAGCGATTATTCTAACCTTGCCTGATTCTACCAACGGTAATAAAGGTGCTGTATAATTATCCCACATAAAAGGTATATGTCCTCCCAGTAGATCTGTGACCACTGGCAATGATCCTTTATATAGAATAATGTTGGGTTTAGGCAATCCTTCACGTTGTGCCCATTCATGATAAATAGCAGAATATTGTTTATTAGTTAATCCTAGATTAAACTTTTCGGGATTCTTCTTTATATAAGATATAAATTGCTCATAATTTTCAATTTCACTAGAAGCTGGCACAGCCAACACCTTCCCAAATTGATTTAATAAGCTAATAGGTACAAAACTATTTTCGTCATATTCCATTCCTGGAACAGGGAACGCAATATTAGCAGACATAGCACTAGTAGATCCTAGAAGCAATGTCGTCCCATCGGGGGTCGATTTAGCTACAAAATTAGCTCCTATAATAGAATCTGAACTTACACGATTAATTACTATAGTGGGCCAGCCATGTTCATTAAACATATTTGCCACTAGATGTGCATGAAGAGTTGTACCACCTCCGGGTGCAGAGGGAGATACTATTGTGATAGTTTCTTTTGATTCTATTGGTAATGTTAAAAAAAACATTAACAAAAACAAAATTATTTTTTTCATTATTTTTATTTTTTTTTTATGGTAACTTTATTTTTTAGTATATAATACAATCAATTATTAATTTTGTCTACTTATTTTTTTTACTATGTTCCTAGACAATATTCTTTAGAAAATATATCTTTAGTATTTAAAACTTCTCCTGTATTTTTAAGACAATTTTTATTTAAAAATTGGTAAAAATCTTTTTCATTAGCTAGGTTATAAAAACCTTTCAAATAATCTAGTGCCAATTTATCACAATTTTTTATTCTATGTAGCAGCTCTATTTCAAAGTTTTTATCATTTTGTTCATTTAATTTATTATTAAAATTCAATATAAATTTTTTCCAGCCTGTAACAATTAATTTACCATTTGCACTTATTCCTGGTGTTAGTTCTTCGTGCCGTCCTAGTTGCGCAGACCACAATTTATAAGCGATCGGCGACGCCACTGGCAAATGATTCCATTCTTCATTAAGAGAGAATTTTTTTTTAAATTTTTTCAGTACTTTTTTAGCCATATGGCTTTGTTTTAGATTTAATTTTGGATCTAAAAAAAAACATTCTACATTTTTTTGTCCCATGACACTGTTTAATATGTTATCTCGTTGACGTGTGTACCAACGTCCATTAACTTTCAATATGTAAGGTTTTTCAAGCCCGGTTATTAAACCCCATTTATAAGCTGCATGATTTTTTTCACATAAAAAAGTACTGGCTAATCCTCCAGAACCCGATGCAAAAAACTTGCAGACATCTGGATTGTTTTCAAAAATCCAATACTCCCCTTTCACAGTAAGTCCTTTAAGCATAGGATCATATTCATCAAACATAGTAATTTTAGTAGTATGATCCCAGTGGTTTTTTATCAACCAATCTGCATATTTGTCAGCCGCATATATATTTTTACCATTGCCATCATTATGATGACTTTGATCTATCTTATAAATTATTTCATCTAGATGTATTTGATTACGTTTAAATACATTATAGATTGTGTGACTGTCGGTGCCGCCAGACCATGATAATATCAACCTTTCGTATTTGTTACGTAGACGATGTGCATGCTGGTCCATCAGCAATTCAAAACTTTCCTCAGGTTCTTTGGTCCAATCTATTTTATCATATTCTTCATCATAGCAATAAAATTTAATCGGTTGTCTAGAAATAAAACTTTCATAATATGCTAGATAGGGATTATAAATTTTTTTTTCGTTAACTAGATAATAAATCATTCTTGTTATTTACTTGAATAATATTATATACAAGAATATATTGTAAGACTTTATATGTTTTTAATTACAAGTTTACTTTGTTTCTTGTTTTTTTTGTTGCATATATGTGTGTAACATTTTTGAAAAAAATATTATAAAAAAGAATAATATTAATGTTAGTGATATTGGTTTTTCTAAAAAAATATACCAATCTCCTCGAGATATAGCTAAGGATCTACGTAGATATTCTTCAAATAAAGCACCCACGACAAATCCCATAGCCATTGGTGCTGGCTCACATCCAAGCAATCGAAAAATGTATCCTAAGATAGCAAACGGCAACAATAATAATACATCAAACCAACTATTGTTAAGATAATATGCTCCAGTGACGCAGGCTAGAAGTACAATAGAATATAATATTTTTCTAGGTATTTTTAAAATACTAATCCATATTCCAACTAACGGCAAGTTTAGTATTAATAAAAAAAAATTACCAATATACATGGAAGCGATCAGCCCCCAAAATAAATTGGGCTGCTGGGTTATGATTTGTGGACCCGGCGTTATTCCGTAAATCATTAATACTGCTAAACATAAGGACATTACTGGAGTAACAGGCAATCCTAGAATTAACATAGGCACTAAACTAGTTTGAGCTGCTGCATTATTAGCCGACTCAGGGCCAGCCACACCTGCTATAGCACCTTTTCCAAATTGTTGTGGATTTTTTGAAAAATATTTTTCTACCGAATAGCTGGCAAAACTACTGATTATTGTACCTCCCCCAGGTAAAAAACCTAAAATGCTACCTATCGCGGTACCCCTAATAATTGGCACAATCGATTCTTTCATGTCATTTTTTGTAAGATGTAATGATAATGATAAATTTGTTTTAATTAATTTTACTAACTCTTTGTGAAAATAATTATAAACTATTTCTCCTAGTCCGAAGATTCCCATAGCAATTATTCCAAACGATATTCCATCACTTAATCCTTTGATACCAAATGTAAATCTTATTATTCCAGAATTTACATCAGCACCGATCATTCCTAACAATATACCTGTCAATACCATTGCTATACCTTTTAAAGTAGATCCTTGATTAAGACTAACCGCAGCAACTAATCCTAACAGCATAAGAACGGTGTATTCTATAGGTCCAAACAGATATGCTATATTAGCTAATGGTTTTGCTAAAAAAATTATAATAAATGTAGCGATAGTACCAGCAAAAAAAGAACTCAGCGCAGTTATAGACAACGCTGCTCCGGCTTTTCCTTTTCTGGTCATCTGATGACCATCAATGCATGTCACTGCCGATGATGGTTCTCCAGGTATGTTCATTAATATAGATGTGATCGATCCCCCATATTGCGTTCCATAATAAATTCCTGTTAAAAAAATTATTCCCGTTGTTGGATCTGGTATTTTTAATATTAAAGGTAGTAGTATGGATATAGATGCAAGTGCTCCAACTCCTGGAAGAATCCCCGCAAGAGTGCCTATGAATACTCCTAAAAAACACCATAATAAATTAGCTGAGGTTGATGCTACACTAAATCCATATATAACATCATTTAAATATTCCATATAATCCTTTTATACAAATAATCAATCCTAAAATTATTAATATGGTTGATACTGTTGATGGAAAAAACCCAGGTCCTATTGTAGAAATTGTTCCAACATTATATTCTTTTGACGATATTAAAAAAATAGATCCTGTAAATACAAATAGGACACCAGAAAAAAAATCTCTCATTTAAACCTGTAGGTTACTCGACCCTTGGACAAATCATAAGGGCTAACTTCAACTTCGACTTTATCCCCTGTGAGTATCTTAATCTTGTTCTGCTTCATCTTGCCGCTGGCGTAGCCCAGTACGGTATGACCATTCTCTAATTTTATCCTGTACATCTGGTTGGGCAACACCTCTGTGACCTCGCCCGCGAATTTTAATACTTCTTCTTTAGCCATTCTCTCGTTCTGCTCTTGTTTGAGCTTCTCTTATTATTTCGTGTAGAATCTCTATGGATATCTCATTCATCTTGATCTTTCTTTCTGCTATAATTTGATCCTGTATCTCTCTCGCTCTTTTGTCCTGTTTTGCGTTGCGAGTAAAAAAATCTAAATTGTTATCAATCATTCTCTTTTTTTGCTTTGATATCTTTCATGCTTTTTGCCAATGAGCTCAGGGTAACTTTATTTACTTCTATGCTGGCATCCAGCAATTCTTTGTATCTGGATTCATAAAATTTACAGCTCAACCACCAACCTATGACTCCTCCCAACCACAACAGCATCACAATGCCTAGTATTAGAGCAGTGTCTCCGCTCATCGTTTCTCCTTCAATATCTGTCGGGGTGTTTTTGCACCTGGTGTCAATTTACTCAATCTGCAACTGAACAATTTCTTTGGTCCTTTACTTGTAATAATAACAGGTTGTCCATTTTCGTCAACGGAAATATCTTTGATCTTGGCGATCACATTGCGGAATCTGCCCACTTCCACAGTGTCTCCCACGTTTACTTCTATTTTAAAGTTTTTCATTCTTTTCAAATCCTCGGAATCTCAGGAATCGCGGAAAACGCAGTGAATACTCATCCACAGCATCTTGATTCTGCGTGACAGCATCTGCTCTCACTTCCACAATCTGTCCTATTAATTTTTGTGTATCTTTCCAAAAAGCTTCTCTATCCTCATCGGTCAATCCTGATCCCACATTGGTTCTTATAAATTTGCCATCGTCCATGCCTTCCACAATGAGAGCACCCAGTTTGCCAGCATTCCTGCCTGTGCCTTCTTCCACTGCCACAACTGTAAGACTTACTTCTATAAAAGGTTTTACTTTTAACCACAGCGAGGATCTCTTACACTCGTACACACCATTGACAGGTTTGATCATGATACCTTCATAACCCTTGTCTATGCACAGCCTATTGTAGTCCATGAACTTGTCGTAGTCCTCATCTAGATCAAATCTCACACTCTCGATCGTTCGAATGTTTGGTCCAAAATCAAATGATTCTAACCATTCTTTTCTTTTTGTCAGTGGCTCTGTGCATTCGCCCTGTTGAAACAACTCCAGAGGCATGCAATCAAATAGATTTAATACTGCATCATCGGTCTGTGCATCACCTTTCCTGTGTATCTGTTTCATTAGGCTTTGGAAATCTGCACTCATTATCTCTCCGTCAAACACCCAACTACGGTCCAACTCTCCTAATAAATGATCCAACTGAGTATTAATGTGAGGGAAGTTCACTAGCTCTTTGCCATTCCTGCTCATCAGAACCACTTCATCTTTTTTTGTGTCACAGATCGCTATGACTCTCACACCATCTAGTTTGGGTTCCACGAACACTTGTCCTTTTAATTTGCTCTCGTGTTTCTTGCTGTCATCTGCCAGCATACATTCGAACACTGGCACTTTAATTTTACTGAATTTATTAATTGTTTTTTCTGTGACTCCACATCTTAGATCTTTGATCAATATCCTGCGATACCAATGGTTCCACTCGTCTCGGGTAGCCAGTCCCATGAGATAATCAACACGATCTCGTGCCGCATTGCCGGTCAATGTTCTAAGCTCTAGTTGATTGGTAGTTTCTAAGAACGTGTCCCATTCCAATCCCGGACCATCCTGTTGTGATTCTGGCACTTGTTTTAATCCAAACGTTCTCAATTTGTCCATGGCCATGCTGACACCTTCGAATAATTCTGTATTATTGTTTTTATCTTCGCGAGCAATCACAGACTCCTTGAACTTGCGTGAGTTATCGCTTTCTAATTCTTTTATAATTTCGTATGGTTTCATTGTATATCTGATGTTTTTGATCTGTTAAAAGTCTCATTAGGTTTTAATCTTATTTGTGGATTTCTAAATGTCCAACATTCTCCAGTTTCATTAATAAAGCATACCCATAGCAGATGTTCTTCCATGCCATAATCTATCAAGAAATGAGCATAGGCTTCTCCCTTGGGAGTTAATACAGGTAGAGCTGGATTCAATTGTACAATCATTTTTTATTTCCGTAGATTGCTTGTGCTAATTTCTTACCACAATCACCCAATCCATTGGTATGCCATACTATTCTGTCCTGGAGCACACCTGTGAACATGGCTATCTTCTTTAATTCATTTTCTCTGAGATCCATGTCACTCTTTAGACACAGTGCATAGGGCATGATACCCATACGCATCAATTCTTTCACAGAATGCTGTACAGGTTTGGTTTTGATCTCTCCTGCGGCTTTTAGATATGGTACTGGTACATACAACACAATTCTCACATCTTCTTTCAGTGTCATCTCTCTCACTGCTTCTATGGCCAATTGGTTTTCTAAATCGCCCACGTTACCGCCTATCACTGTGACAGTGTTCTTTGCCTCAGTTTTCACAATCCATTTACGAATCTCTTCTGTGATGTGAGGAGTGACCTGCACAGTCCTGCCTTTGTAATCTCCCATTCGCTCTTTTTCCAATACTTCAGCAATCATATGTCCCACAGTTTTATATTCTGCTGTGATCTTCTTGGATACATTTAGACAGGGATCTAGGTATTTGTAATCTGTCTTGCCCTTGGCTGCTGTTTGGATGGATTTTGCCAGTTCCACTTTGTCCACTGCAGAATGCACTCCGTTCAATATGATTGTGTGGATCATTTTTGTATTATAGCTTGTTTAATTAAATCGTCAACTCCTAACATTTTATAATGATCTTCTATCGTCCATGTGTCAGGATCTATCACTTCTCCCCTGAGGTTTTTAATTTCTTTTTTTATTCCTGCCAACTGGTATCTTTTAAAAGGCCTAGACCATGTGGCATTTAATTCCCAATCACCTTGCAAATGATGTTTATCAGCATCTTGTATGTTGCAGATAGGCATACAAATTGCTTCTAATGCTGTAAGTTCCCCATCTATATATTCTGATATAATTTTGTTTATTGGGATAGGATGTTCAAGATGTGGTTTTTCTTTTTCAGGTATAAAAACGGTGTAATGAGCTTTGGCTGGTTTGGCTCTATTTTTATGTACATCTCTGAGATATCGTTGCAGAACATAATACCATAATGATTTTAGTTCCCTGTCAGCTTTTAATAGCAGATCTTTGAGTGCATCTAGAGCTTTGCACTGATCATCTAGAGATAGTTTAGTGGACGCCTTGAATGCTGAGCGTCCACTAACTTTGTTGTCTAGTTTTTGATATTTGTCCAATATCATTAAGCCGCTTTTTTAAAGTATGGCTTAAATTCAGAACAGATATCTCCATCCATTATACCCATATTCACTTTAGGTTCGTGTGGCGGATTGAATGTTCTATCCAGCGGATTACACACCACATATACTTCTCTCATCAGTGTGCTCATGGCCACTGGAGCGTCCCAAGAAGTACCTCTTTTATGCTGCCATTGTTTTTTGGCAGCCGAGTGTATGCCTTCGGCTTTTTTACCACACACTGTTTCAAGAGAGGATAGTATCTTCTCTATCCAGTCCATGGGCAAGAATTTGGTGGATCCATCTTCTCTTGCCAAGGCATACATTTTAACAAGCCCTATGTAGATGCCTTGATTGATCTCTCCTCCGTCTTCTTTGGGATAATATTTTTTGATAGCTAACAATATTTTCCTTAATTGTTCGATATCACCGATCATTTCCAATCCTTTGTAAGCATAATCAAAATGTGAGAAGTAATGATCATTAGGCCCTTTCTTGCCCGGAGATTTCCTCACTCTCTTGGGTTCTAGGTCTATGTTACATTCCTTGAACAGAGTATCCACCTGGTAGGCTGTTTTAACTCTGGGCTCTTGACGATCTCCTGTACCAAGCTCATCTTGGTTCCATCTGTATAGAAGACCTCTGTGTATTTCTTCTGTACCAGCTCGTAATATACCAGTGTCATTCAATATTTCAAATGCCAAAGCATCAAAACTTGGATTTGCTGTTTCTACCCATGTTAGAGGTATTTCAAGAAATCCTAACACAGCTAATGCTACCGCAGTGTGCTGGCCATCAAATATGTAGTATGTTCCATTTCTTAGAGCTGAAGCGATTGGTCTTACTACACGTGGATCAAAATTTTCCATGATCTTTAGAACATGTAACGGTCTAAGATCTCTTTGTACACCATAATTGAAAGATATTGACGAAGCTAATAAAAAAGACATTGGATTCGTTATTTCAATATTTTTATTTTCTACAATCACAGCTAGATCAGAAATTGATGTAGGATTTAACCCTTCGGGTAATTTCATTTCGGGAATTTTTTTAAGTTCTTCCCATCTTTCTAGTGCTGCTTGTAGTCTTTTTTTGAAATGAGGTATTTCTCTTTCCCCATCTGCGTAGAACTCCTCAACGACTTGAGCGAGTGTTTTTACTTTTTGTTGTGTTGACATTTTAGTCTCCTATTATTGTTAATAGTTGCGAAGGATGATCATGTACCATCCCAGCGACTGATATTATATTACAATGCTATCAATTTAAAGTCAACCTAAACTATCAATCCAGTTTTTGACACTGTCTTGATTGGGCTAACTGCGTTGGAGTATTCTGTTGCCACTTTATCCAGGCAAGGTCCTATGCCCACTATGGCTGACTTGTTGATTGTGACTCCATCCACACTGTCCATCGTGGGGATGAATGCTCCAAAGGCCAGGCCCTGTTGGCTGACCATGATCACGACCGGTCTGTCCAGGGTCACTGTGTGCTCATCCTGATCCTTGATGCGTGCCACTACTTCCTCTCCGGTGGAGATCTTGATAGTGGTAATTGTATCGTTTGTTGGTATCTTCATATGTTTAATAATATATGTATTTTGTCAAACAGTCAATTGTAATTTAGAACTGCTCTTCTTCTGTGCTGCCTGCTATGGCCTTGGTTGATGTGGTGCCGGCCGAAATTATAGTGCTCACAGCGTCAAAGTAGCTGGCCCCAACTTCTCTCTGATGTTTGACTGCTGTGTATCCTCGGTCATAGGCAGCAAATTCCTTCTCCTGCACTTCTGAATAGGCAGTCATGCCCTGTGTTCGATACTTGTCCGCCAGGTCAAATATGGCCATGTTCTGTGCATGGAAGCCAGCCAGTGTGATGAATTGAAATTTATAACCCATGGCTCCTATCTCTTGTTGGAACGTGGCTATCTCTGCATCGCTGAGATGTTTCTTCCAGTTGAACGATGGCGAGCAGTTGTAGGCCAACAGCTTGCCTGGAAATTTAGCATGAATGGCATCTGCAAATTTTTTTGCTTCTTGTATGCTAGGCTTGTCTGTCTCACACCAGATTAGATCCGCGTAGGGTGCGTATGCAAGACCCCTTGCGATCGCTTGGTCCAAGCCATTGCGCACATAATAAAATCCCTCGGGGGATCTCTCACCTGTGCAGAATGCTCTATCATTTGCATCTATGTCTGAAGTTAGAAGTTTTGCTGCGTTGGCATCTGTTCTTGCACATATCACCAATGGCACTCCGCACACATCCGCAGCCAACCTGGCCGCGATGAGATTGCGTATGGCGTTCTGCGTGGGGATCAATACCTTGCCGCCCATGTGACCGCATTTCTTCTCAGAGCTCAACTGATCTTCCAGATGTATGGCAGCGGCTCCCGCGTCTATCATCTTCTTGGTCAGTTCAAAAACATTCAGTGGTCCACCAAAGCCCGCCTCGCCGTCCGCCACTATGGGCATGGCGTAGTCTCGCAGTTCCGACAACTGCAACTTGCCCTCCATCAGCTCCATCTGCTGTATCTGATCGGCCCGGGCCAGTGCGTTGTTCATGGCGCGGATCAATCTGGGCACTGAGTCGTAGGGATATAGACTTTGGTCGGGATACATTTCGCCTGCTGAATTTGCATCCGCCGCAACTTGCCAGCCAGAAAGATAGATCGCCTTGAGCCCTGCCTTGGCGTGCTGTACCGCGTGGTTGCCTGACAATGATCCCAGTGTGTTGATGTAGGGTTGGGTGTTCAATATATTCCACAGTTTCTGTGAACGCAGTTTGGATATGGTGTGCTCCACCCCAAAGGTGCCCTGCAGCCGCTTGACGTCGTCGCTGGAGTAGGGCCTCAGTATGCCTTGGAACCTATCCATTGCGCACTGCCAGTTTCTCTTCCAGATACTTGACGAACTGTGCGCCGGTGAGATTGTGTTTGCCATCTTCCGCGGTGGGAGTGGCGTCCACGTGGCTCGCAGTCTCGTCGTAGCAGTCGTCATTGAAGGTCACGCAGTTGCTTTCGATGTTGTGTTTCTGTCTCCGTGTCATGTATTTCCTTTACAAATTTACAAAATTATTTTACAAGTTTACAAAATTATTTATGTCTCGTCAAAGGAAAAAAATTGTTCGTGGAAGTAAAACAGTAAAATGTTTACAAACGAAGATTTTATCTTTGTAAAGTTTGTAAACTACTTGTCCGCCGCTATGTGCGGCAGCACGAACTGTATGCCCAGCCAGCGGAACTTCTTGGCACTGTCCGCGAAACTGCAATTGATCCTGGCAGTTCTCACCTTGTAAGGATTCAAGGGTTCTATGACCACTGTATTTTCTCCCGTGAATCTCAGTGGCACAGTGGGCCAACTGTCTCCGTCGTTGGTGGTACAAACTATATTTTTTAAATTTTTTAATCCTGGCACAAACTCTATCTCCAGTTGTGGGGGGTTATTGAACTCTGACACTTTCTTGTCCGCGGGCAGGAATCGTACATAGGGCATGGGCAGTGTGTTCAGAACCATCTCAAATCTTTCAGCCTTGCCCCAGTTCTCATTGATGGGGAATCTCGGCAGCTCATATCTGTCCTTGAGGCTGTCCATCACTCCGGAATGCTGTCCAAATGCCAGTCTAAATCCCATGTCCTTGACCAGTGCCTTGAATTCCAGGCTGTACTCGCCAAATGGGTATGAGAAGTATTCGGGTATGGAGCCCAGCTCTCTCATGAAGTCCTGCGACGCCCTCTCCAGGTCCTTGCGCTGAGTGTCTTGATCCCAGCCCACCATGTAGTCATGAGAGTAGCTGTGATGTCCTATCACTCCCAATCCTGACTCGTGTATCTCGCGGATCTGTGCCCAGGTCATGTAATTTTTATTCTTGGAATTGATCTCTCTGGTGTTGATAAACAGCACGAAAGGTATGCCTTCTTTTTTTAAGATAGGCCATGCATGTCGGTAGAAACTGGCCCAGGCGTCATCCACTGTCAACAGCACCCGCTTGTTGTAAAGCTCTCTGTGTCCATGCACGTAGTCGTCGAACTCTTCTATGGAGATGAAATCCAATTTCATCTGCTGTATCATTTTAATCTGTTTGCGGAATTCCGCTATCTTGACGTTGGTGCTGGGGTACTTGTTCTCCTCGAACTTGTGATACATCAGTCCTATCACGCCCTGTTCTCTGTGAGGCTCCATGGATAGAGCAATACTATTGATTGTTAAAAACAACAATAATAATAGTGTTCTCATACTTGTATTATAGTTTATTTTTAGTAAATGTCAATGTTAGTTTGACAACTTGGGCCATTTGCTCAGATCGGGGGCAGTCTTTTCTATCTTGGCTTTTTCTTTGGGTAATTTAGGCATGAAGTTTATGCCTGTGAGTTTTTCCACTGCAGACACCGTGGTAGCATATTTGGGAAGATCCGCCACGGGTAGAGCTGTGTTGGGAAATATGAATGCTATGGCCTTGCCTTCTTTTCTATCAATAATCACTTTCCATAATTGATCAGGCACTCCCACTCTGCCCTCACCAATGGTCTTGAATCCGTTGTTGTACACTGTGCCCGTGATCACATATAGATCCATGCCATTGTCCACCACCCATTCTCTCACAAATGTTTCCAACTGTTTCCATATGCCTCTGTTGTGGTTGGGCACCTGTGGTACCATGTTGCTTAGGAAGAAGCTCTCACTCATGACCTGTTCACTCTGTGTGTTGTTGCCTGCTGGAGCAAGATGTCCCCGATCAAAGGGATGGCCTGCGTAATCTTTCAATGTGGCCGTGTGTTGTGTGGGTATGGCGGGATCTGGCCTGAAGTCGTCCTTGCGTTTGAATGTGCCTGTGGTGCCTTCCTGGGTCACGTGTTCCACCACATACTCTGCTGTCTTGGTATCATATCTGTAGTGTATGGCATAGTTTATCTTGCAGATGTACTGTGAATTTTGCTTGATCTTGCTGACGGGCGCTCCCAGCAGCACATGTTGTGGACACTTGTCGTCGATGGGATTTGCCCAGGCAGTGGCCGTGAACAACCACAGCGCTATCAATGCAATCCTAATCATGCTGCTATTTATATATTAAGTTGGGTTATATTATTTCTTGGTTTTCTTTTGTTCCTGCGCTTGAAATAATTCTTGGGGTGCAGGTAAACGTCCACATAGATCCAAACCAGGATGGCCAAGATGGCCACGGGCACTGACACAGCGAAGATGACGTCCATGGTGCTCTCCGGTTGGTTATCAGGGTGCCCTCGCGAGCACCCTGTGTATGCAATTACTTATTTCTTTTTCTTTTTGGGATAGTCGTCTTCGTCCTCGATCTCGTCCTCGTCTTGGTCGTCGTCGGAGTCCTCGTCGGAATCCTCTTCCATGTCGTCTTCGTCGCTGTCGTAGTCAAAGTCATCGTCCTCGTCCTGGATCTCCAGCACGCCCTTGATGTCCTGTATGTCTTGCTCCAGCTTTTCAACCTTGTCCTGCAGTTGCTCTATGATGTTTTTGTTGTCTTCCATTGCGCTACCTCCATGTTGTGTGATTAGCAACCATAATTATCTTGGCCTTGGCTGCTGAAATATGCCTGGTTAATGTGAAAAGTGCAGCTATTATTTGAGATATTTTGGGCGCTTGTGATTTTTATATTTGTAGAAGTCGTCTATCACGTCCCTGCAGGCGTCGTGCCAATACTGTCCGCTGTCTCTGAGAGCGGAATTGGCGTCCCTCAGCTTCTCCATCTTCTTGCTCAACACCTTGTTCTGTGCTGTTGAGAGTCGTTTAGTGGTGCTGCTCAGTGTGTCCAACCTGGATAGCACTTCATCTATGGCGGGGCAAGTGATGTCAGGCACTCGTGGAGCCTTCTTGCGAATCTTGCGCCACATCTGCTCGTATTTGGGCAAACTCTTCACACGCCTCTTGGCCATGCACGCTCCTGTTGGTGCATTATTTACTGTGGATGGGTTTGAAAATTAAATGCTACTATACTATCTCTAAGGAATGGAATGTGGGATATTCTTTCAATACTTGCTCAATGTCTACAGTTCTATCTTGTGGCTCTGCCAGTAATACTCCAACATATTCATCCCGTGGACGCCAATCTGTGATGCCATGATGTTCCAGCCACGTGGCACGGTACTGCAGGAACCAATCCTGGAATTCCTGAGAGAATGGTGGGGGAACAAAGTCTCTCCTGGCGATCATGAACTTGGCCCGCAGCGTGACGTGGGGTTTGGCCAGGTGGCACAAACTTTCCAGGTCGTTGGGCTCATGGTTGTTGAAATAGTCCAAGGGCGTCTTGCCAAGTTCCGTCCATGGCAGGTATATATTGTTCTTGACGAACGCCTCGGCGTAGTGCTCGTTGCAGTTGAACTTCTCTCCCAGCGGACCTTCCTTGACTCCCCAGCCCACGTAGAACCTGTTGCCCTGTGACTTCTTTTCCATGTCGTGTATGGCGTTGTGGAATTTATACAAGATGTCATTGTTCGCCAGCATGCTCAATCTATCATGATTGTGTACGTATTGCTCATGCAGTTGGTTCAAAGATTGCTGATCATCGTAATCTGTGGCCTCATAGTCAATGCCAGCAAAGTCGCAAAACTCTCGATGTGTGCGCTGGACATCTCCCTCGTTGGATCTTCCCGTGGTCTCCAATGGGCTGTGGGCGATCGAGGAGAGATGTTTTATCTTGCGTAGCCATCGCTCGCTGACAGGATTGGCAACGATATTGTAAAATAGCTCTTGCCTGGAAACTTGGTTGCTAAAAGTTATCTTTAAATTTTTCATCATGAAGGGCAACTTCTGTTGCCAGGCGTTGCCCGTGCCCCGAGGTAGCTGGTTATTAAGCAGCCAATCTCATTTTAGATCTACCGACCGTTAAGTCAGCAAATCCAAATGCTTTGCTTTTAGCATTTGTAGTTTTGGACCTTTACAGGGTGCCTAACTGATAAACTCCATACAACCTTCATAGTACGTCGATTCTTACACCCCCGATAGGGATTACATAAGCCACCAATAATAACTTTGGTGGAGGTGCGGGCATCGAGCCCGGTCCGTAAAAATTATCTTTGTACTTCAACGTTTACAATAGTATTTAAACATAATTTTTTACTTTGTCAATCTTTTAGCAGTATATCCTCGAAATTGTCTACTATCTGCTATTGTGGCTCTCCAAAAAGAATTATGATTCAATCCATTATCTTTACACCATTTTCTTAAACCATAAATTTTTATTTTTTTACCGTTAGGAGTTGTTATTTCATAATTTTTTCTATTACAAGTTCTGTTTTTATAAGTGGACGATTTCATTCCTGCAATTCTTTTTGCTCTTACCACTGGATCTTTCCAACTAGCTTTGTTTCTTTCACTCATAACAAGTTTTATATGTTCTTTATCTTTAGATAATTTAGCTAATCCTTGCCATGCACAAAAATCTTGCCATCTGCTATATTTTTTCCATAATTTTCTATGAGCTTCTGCATGTTGTTCAGGAGTTAATTCTATTAAATTAGATTTGTTATTTGTACCACCTACATGTTTAGGTATTATATGGTGTTTATGTAATATCATTATTATATTTATTTGGTTTCGACACAAAATTTCGCAGTGCTGTCAACTTGACAATCTATCAGAGATACTATATAATATAAAAACAATCATGGCATTAGATCAAACATTCCTAAACGAAGTGGTAGCGCTCTCAGGACCAGAGGCAGGAGAGTTGTCTGAGTTATTATCTAAAAAATGGGGAATAGAATTACCTTCGGCAACCACAGCGGTGGCAACAACAACGCCAACTGTTGCTGGTGAGGATGCGTTGGTTTCAATAACTCTCAAAGCATACCCAGCAGATAGGAAAATGGTAATACTAAAAATAATCAAGGATATATTGGGATTGGGGTTGATGGAAGCCAAGGCATTTGTTGAGGCTGCCCCAAAATTGGTAAAGGCCGATCTACAAAAAGAAGAAGCAGAAAAGATTAAAAAGTCTCTGACCGATGCCGGCGCAGAGCTGGAAATTAAGTAACTCATAATATCATTGATAAGTATTCTTGCAACGCCGCTCGATGCGACGTCGACGAGAACCAGACGCTTGACACATTAATGTCTTTACTACAGTTGTGCTGTAGAACGCCTATCGTATATAATACATTCAGTATTATTAGCAAATAATAAAAAATTATAACGATAGAGAGTATATTATGTTTCTTATATTAGAAAATGTTGCAAGTCCACCTCAAACTTTACTAGATAAAATAGATAGATCGCTGAGACCAAAAAAAGCAGAATTGGGCTATCAAACAAAAAGAATTTGTCATAATTGGTATGGACGAAGTTTCAACGCAGGAGTTAATGCTAGAATTCCTTTTATTGATTTTGAAAATTGGGTTAAGGAGAATATTACTTTTCACATACTTGATGCTGGAATTAATTATGTTACCTACGATGATCCCGACAATTTACCCATAAGCACAGGTGCACACACAGATGGAACTCGTGAATTTGTGTTGTTATGGAATGTAGAGGCCGGGGGTGATGATGCTGAACTTACTTTTTGGAAAGAAAAGGATCAACCACTATACAGAGCTCCTAAAACGCCAGGTACTGATTTTTCAAAACTGGAATTTTTAGATAAAACAAAGTTGCCAGAAAATAAATGGTTATTGGTAGATGCTAGAATTTTACACAGTGTAGAAAATCTCACATCCACCAGGATCAGTTTACAGATAAGTTTTTTAAATAAGTTGGCTTTACAAACCATTTCCAACATAGATGATCTATCTAAGATAGCTTCTATTTGATTGTGATTGCTGTATGATTGCTCTGGGTAACAACAAAGACAAATTTGGATTTTATAGGATCGGTGACTACAAGACCTATAGCAAGATAGAAGCCATAGAATTGCACAAACACACCAGAATACATCCTCACTGGGATTTCAATCAATCAATCTTTGCCAAGTATGATTGGACTGTAGAACCAACAGAATCGTTAGATGAATTATATGCAAAGAGAGCTAGGCAGATCAGAGAAAATTATGATTATGTGGTTCTGTTTTACAGTGGGGGAGCTGATAGCGGCAACATCGTAGACACCTTTGTTGACAATGATATCAGATTTGACGAGATAGCAAGTTACAATTTTTATAAAGCAGATCCAGACCCCACCAATTATTTCAATGCAGAGCAAGTCAATGTAAGTTATCCACGTGTAAAAAAATTACAACAACAAGGTGTAAAATTTAAACACAGAGTTATAGATATGAGTGATGCTGCCTTTGAAATAATCACGGACAAATCTTATAATCTTAATAGAGCGTATTATGGCACAGGGCGTTGGGGTGTGTCTCACGTGGCGAAAGGACAAATCAGAGACTACGTTGAAGATTACAGACGTTTAATAGAATCTGGAAAAAAAGTAGTCTTTGTTTGGGGCATAGACAAGCCAAGATTATATTTTGAAAATAATAGATATTGCATTAGATTTTTAGACGTGGTTGATTCTGGGATTTCTTGCCTCACGCAGATAAACAACAGACCATGGGAATATGATGAGCTATTTTATTGGGCTCCTGAAGCCATGGACATAGTTTGCAAACAAGGACATATTTTAAAAAATTTCTTTATCAAACACAAAATTTACAAACAAGAAAAATATTACAGTGACACTCTAATTGACCTGCCAAATTTGGATAAGATATTTGCTAATCAAAATACAGAAGATGGGTTAAGTTATCGTAATTTAATAAACACTTTAATATATCCTAAGTTTAATGTTAAGACATTTACTATTGGTAAAATATTGAGTTTGGTTACCAGCAGTAGAGATGATGTCTTTAATAATGATCCAGAGTTTGGCCGACAACAAGCTGTGTTGAAACAACACCTGTCCCAGCTGGATCCTTATTGGATGAATGATCCTAACAATATTGAGAAGGGAATAAAGGCATCAATATCTCCACCGTATTATTTAGAATAACATGATTGATATATTATTCACAATGCTTTTGGGTATGTTTGCTGGAATCATGTCTGGGCTCTTGCCTGGCGTGCCTATATTCTTAGGATTCCTATTATTCTTACCATTTGTGCCGATTGATCCACTTTGTATTGTAATCTATGGCATAGTGATGAATATTGGAACTCAATACTTTGGCAGCATGTCTGCTCTGTATTTCAAAGTTCCAGGAGAGTCTAGTTCTTTTCCTGTGCTTCTAGAACTTAAAAATATTAATACTCCAAAAAAAATATATCATGCAATCAAGCTCACTACATTGGGCAGCTTGATAGCCACTTTAATAGCTTCTGCAGGAATCTGGTTGAGTTTATCCACAGGTATCTTTGACAAAATTTACATGCCTTTGTGGTTGAAACTGATCGTTTTTATAAGCCTGGTGATTTTGTCACTGGCTCATGATAAAAAATATATAAAAAATTTTTTAATATTAATGACCTGTATTATTTTTGTTTTTTATTCCGATATATTAATATTTTTAAATTCTTTTACCGCCCTGGCGAGCAAAGTATTTCCAATGTATTATTTCAACAGTATGTTGGCATTGATAATACTTTTTGTAATGCAATTGATATGGAATAAACCCATTAAACTGTCAACGGCTGCTAAGTCTCAAAAATCATCTTATCCCATCGCAGAAAATATTCCTTTAATGTTCAAATATAGCATGGTAGGAACCGTGCTTGGTTTTATACCTCAATTGGGAGCAACCATAAGCAGTTATGCCTCTTATAACTGGGAAAAATTTAAAAAAAGAGATTGTTTTAAAAGGATCACAGCCAGTGAGACAGCCAACAACAGTGCCATAATATCCTGCTGGTTTCCTCTGTTGTTGATGGGAGTGCCTATAACAGCAACAGAAGTTTTGTTGGTACAGCATCTAAATAAATTTGGATTTAATTTCGGTTTCCTAAAATCAACCGACGCTCAAATAATTCTATTAACATCAATGATAGTGGCTGGATTAATTTATTACATGCTGTCAGTGATGGTGAACCGCTCCATGTATAATTTATTAGGAAAATTAATTACCAAGAGATGGTTTTCGATAGGATTGGCTTGTTTAAGCCTTACAATTTTTTATTTTATAGATAGACACTCTTTGAGTTTTATCATGGTACATCTTTTTATATTTGTGCCACTGAGCTGGCTAATACATAAAATAAAAATAAACATGCTGCCTGTGGTAATAGGCCTGCTGTTGATCAAAGATATATTGTTTACTTTTAGGCAAGTGATACAAATATATTTTTAAAAATCTAAGAGAGTAAAACCTTGACTTTCTTAGGAAAAAACAATAAAATAACAAGGTAAACACAAAGGAGAATAAAAATGAGTAACACAATGAAAAAAATAGTTGGAACACTATTGGTAATGTGGGCAATCACTATCCCATCATCTGCATCGGCTACAGACATAGAAGTCATGCCATTTTCGAGTCTAAAAGGACCGCATGGCAATATCATTTATTCTGTGAGAGACATTTCAAAGAATGCAGGATTCAATATTATTCCAAAACAAATGGGAAGCTGCGGAGAAGCGGTGGATTATTTCAACACCACAAAAAATCCTGTGGGTATAACCACTTCTGTCACAATGCATAAAAATTCTGCAGAAACAAAACAGAACTGCATAATTAATTTTGCAGAAGCTAAACCTGTGGCAGCCACTTGGGTGACATATGACGTTTGCGTTAGGAAAGATTTTGATTTTGTGCCAGGAAAAACTTACACACTTGGACACGGCAAAGCTAATCCAACAATTTCTCTTACGGAACATCTAAATAGAAATAACAAAAACATCAAGTTCAAAACTGTAACTTTTGAAGGATCAGGACAAACAGTGGCAGGATTACTTAATAAAGATATTGATGCTGGCTATATCGCTACCGGTAATGCTGCAACTGCTATCAAAGCAGGCACAATCAAATGTCTTTATTCAACAGGATCAAAGAAGTATGGTCAAAAACCAATGACTGAATTCACTGGAACCAAAGATGCCTTAAATGAATTCAAATTAGGGTTGATGCTTTTTGTAAGGAACGTACCTGCAGATCAAGTTGCTAAACTAGAGAAGTCTCTATCTACTGAATTCAACAATAGTCTAGACAAAGAAGATTTTGTTGAGAACACAGTGGGCATATCAAAGGCAAATTTAGATAAATTTCTAAAGACAGCCGAAGAGTTTAAACAATATCAATAAATCACAATAAAACACTCAGTTGCGTTGTTAAAAAATACAACGCAACTGTGCACCAGGCTGTAGATTATCGCGAAGATCACGCACCTGGTCAGCAATGCCCTTTGACTCTGATTTGGGGTCTATCATTTTAGGATCTGTTTTGTTTTCTGTCTTTGTCTGCACGGTGGTGTTGGGATCCACTCTACAGTCTTGCACACCGCAAGAGATTAAAAATAATAATAAGAACAGATACCTCATGCTATTACTTATTGGTGCACCTGATAAGATTTGAACTTATAACCTTTGGTTTCGAAGACCAACACTCTATCCAGTTGAGCTACAGGTGCATATGGTGGGCACCGCAGGAATCGAACCTGCCACCCCTTGCGTGTCGAGCAAGTGTTCTACCAATGAACTAGGTGCCCATCTTGGTGCGGTCAGAGAGACTCGAACTCTCACGGATTGCTCCACACGCCCCTCAAGCGTGCCTGTCTACCAATTCCAACATGACCGCATGTTGGTGAACCCGCCAAGAATCGAACTTGGATCTAGAGTTTAGGAAACTCCTATTCTATCCGTTGAACTACGGGTCCACGTTGATGATCCGTAGGCGGGATTCTGTTCTATGCCACCATCTGTCTCAGCGTCCCACCCGCAGCGTGCCTGGCCATTCACTGCTTACTTGGACTTGCACCCACCAGGGGTGTCCCGACCTTCCTCGGCATTGCCGCCGCGGTGGCTCGATCATGCTAGTATTATAACACTGTTTGGCAGTTTGTCTATGACAGAGTGTTGGCTTCTTGGTGCAGATTCAGCTGTGTTCTTATGATTTCCCTGTCGTTGCTGTTCATGTTCTCCAGCAGCACCTGGCTCTGTCCATACACGTCCAGACCCTTGGATGGTATGCCCAGCTTCTCGCAGCAGTCCTCCATGATCTGTGCTATGCTCCTGCCCTGGAACCTAACCTCTGACAGCCTTGTGTCCCTGCTGGCCTTGGCAGCCACTGATCTGAGGTCCGTGTGGTCCTTGACGTCAGGCAGTCCGCGCTGCGTCATCTCGTTGGTGATGATGGTCTCGTTCTCGCTGTCGCTGAGTGCGTTCTCATACTTGAGGTTGATCTGTGCAAATCTGGTCTCGTAGTTCTCGTAGTAGTCTTTCCATGCGGTGGTCTGCGCGGCCTTGCCGATCAGGTCCCTGATCTTGCTGTTGCTCGCCAGGCTCTGGAATCCCTGCAGCGTGGCCAGTGACGTGGCATAGGTCCTTATGGTGCCCAGGTTCGCCGCCTCGGTGGCCATCTGTGCCACTATGGCAGCCCTGTTGCTGACCAATATGGCCTTCTGCAGGCTGAAGGCGGCTGCCGTCAGCACCGTGTTGAAGTTGTTGGCCGCGGACTCGTAGGCGCTGAGCAGGCTGTTCAGTGTGCTGGTGTCCATGGTCGTGCTGTCGCCCAGTGCGTTGACGAAATCTATCAGGGCCTGTGTGGCGGCCTGGAATGCCGTGTTCTCGGCCAGACTGCCGTTGGTGATTATCTGCGCTGCGTCTCTGATCTCAGTGAGCTTGCCGTTCATGGTCTGGCGCAGCGTGCCGAAGTAGTCGTCCACGCCCTTGCCCGCTGTGCTGGCCTCCTGGCCATACAGCGCCAGGTATGATCCCTGTATGCCGTCCACAGTGCCCAGATGTTCCTGGAATGTGGCCGTGTCCACGTCGTCGGGATCGGTCTCTCCCAGGGTTCCGTCCAATATTTTAGAAGTGTGGTTGCTGAGGTCCTGTAGGTATCTGCCCGCGTTGAGATAGGGCTGCACGTTGAGAGAGGCCCTGATTGTGACCTTTTGTGGATCGGTCAGTGTGCTGTTGACGTCCACGAGGTAGTGCAATGTTTTCGTCTTGGTTATGAATCCGATGTTGGCCAGTGTTATGGCAGCTTCCACTCCTGTGTTGCTGAAGTTGGGACTTGACTCCGCCAGTGATTTTAATCCTTGCTGTACACTCATGTTCTATGCTGATATCACGTTGGGTGATCCCTGTATCACCATGGTGCAGGTCCTGTCTCCCACCCTGCCCAGGTTCCTGCCCTCGGCGAACACTGTCCTTGATCCACCTTTTAATGGTGCTTGGTGCACTGGACACTTTTTTCCTTTCATCTTGTGAGGGGTGTTTAGATGTCCCACGCAGCTCAGTGGCTTGCCGTTGGCGAACACGGTTTTCACTCCCTGCAGCCGCTTGGGTGGGCTGCAATGATTGGCTTCCGCATCTCCTATTCTGGCTACTGCTGGCATACCAGTATTTATGGATAGTAATTATGTGCTGTTATATTGTTTGTTCTAATATTACAGTTTTATCTTTTTGTAGAATATTACCATCAAAATACACAGAAGTATATAATTCTTTATTGCCCCATAAGAAAACATTTTGAGTTCTTTCGTCATTTACAGGAGTGACATCAATTATCTCACCATTCCTATTCCACACACTGTGTTTTATGGCTGTCCATCTATCAGATGATTTGCTGAATGCCAAATAATATCCTTCTATTTTTTCACCCCCATACCATTGCACCTGTCTTTGTACATTGGCATGGCACCTATTGATCTTCGAGTGTGGTCGTGGATCTATACTTAAAAGAATAACATTTGGACATCCTAATATTTCTTGAATATTTTTTAAACGAATGTCTTTGATGTCTGGGAGACAAGCATCTGTTATTTTTGTAATATTTTCCATCCTGATCTCATTGGTCTATTGTGCATATGGCTTGCATGTATTGTAGCAAAACTTAATCCAAGTTCCAAGCATTTTTTCCTAAGATCGCCGTGTGCCTCGTGCTGTTCTCCCTTGGGAGAGATCAATATCCATTTTTTTGCTTTAGGATTTTTAAATCCAATAAAACGACCTTTATTAGATTTGCTTATAAGTTGTTTGGTTTTATTTGAGTGTTTTTTTCCGTACATTGGATTATTTTTTCCAGTTAAGGCTGCACTGATTTTATTTTTTGTTTCCTCTTTATGTTTTTTAGGACCATATCCTCCTGTTTGTATTTGTTTTAAATGTCTTTTTAATCTTTGCTGTTCGGCTTCTTTTAAGTTTTTATATATTTCTTTGTAAGTTTTACCTTTATGATTGGGAGGGAGACTTCCACCTTCTCTTAAATTATATCCATAAGGAGACAGAGTATTATATTTTTCTATATATTTTTGTTCATTTTCTACAATGTCTTTTGCAATGATTTTAAATTTAAATTTATCTATTCCATATTTTTTAATTGCTTGAAATATTAAATTTGAGCCTTGATGATTTTTGTGTGCTTTCCATCTTGCTGAAGGATTTTTAGTGTAACCTATATAAGATTTGTTATTAACTGTATTAGTAATTTTATAAATGTATGACATACATTTATATTTATGACTGAACTTGACTCTTATAATTTAAACTTCTTAAATTCGTCTTTTTTGATATCTTGTTTGATACCACCTATGATATAGCTTTGAATTTGCGTTTCTTGGGGAGCCACTTGCATGCCTCTAGAACTTAACCAATGAGTGGTCCATGGCAGCGGGTTCTGGTTGCCGGGTATGTCAAACTCCGGATCAAATCCCAGGGCCTTCAATCTTTTGTTGGCGGTGTATTCCACGTACTGTCCCAACAACTTCTCGTTGAGTCCTATGATGGATCCGCCGCTGAACAGATGCTTGGCCCAGGCCTTTTCTTCTTCCACGCACTTGTGGAACATCTCGATCACTTTCTTGTCCTGGCCCTTCATCACTCGCAGCATGTCCTTGTCGTCACCCTTTTGCCATGCCTTGATCACGTGAGTGGTTAGATTCAAATGTGTGGCCTCGTCCCTGGCTATCAATGAAAGTATCTTGGCAGATCCCTCCATCAGCTTCAATTCACCAAACGCGAACGTGCAGGCGAAACTCACATAGAATCTCAATCCCTCTAATAAATTGACATTGATCATGGCCAGGTACAACTGTCTCTTCAGTTCGTCCACGTCGCCCTTGCCGTTGACTACGTATTGCAGGGCCAGCTCTCCAAATGAGTCATAGTTCTCTGTCACGCTGACAGCTCGCTTCAATATCTCTTTGTCATTCAATATGGTGTCGAACACTTCGCTTGGGTCCGAGTACACGTTCTTCATGATGTGCGTGTAGGCCCTGCTGTGAATGGTCTCAAAGAAATCCCAGGTCACTATGCAGCCTTCCAGCTCTGGATTGCTACAATAAGGCAGGAAGTTCAGGCATGGTCCGCGGCCCTGCACCGAGTCCAACAAGGTCTGATATTTTAGATTGGATGTGAATATGTGTTTCTGTTCCGGTCGGAAGTTGGCGTAGTCCGAGCGATCTTTCTGCAGGCTGACCTCTTCCGGCCTCCAGAAGTAGCCCAGCATGGTCTGGTTCAGCTTGTCAAACTGCGGGTGCTTGAACACGTCATATCTCTGCAGGGATTGATCCTCTCCAAAGAACATGGGCTCCTTGCTCCAGTCCACTTCGTTCCTGTTGAATACTGTCTTTGTCATAATGTTATTTTACTATATTTAATATACTTGTCAATTTAGATCTTGCAGGCTTCGCAGTCATCGTCTTCAGCTGCCTGCGTTACATTAGCGTGGCCATTGACCAATTGTAGCTCCACGTCCTCTCCGTCCTGTTTGACGTCTATGGGATCGATGCCGGATGGCTGCAGGTCCTCTTCCTCGCCCTTGAAGTCGTATGTGTTTTGGTAGTATGAGGTCTTCCAGCCGTACTTGTAGGCTGTCAGCATGTCCGTGGCCATCACGCTCAGAGGCACTTCATTGTTGGCATAGTTCAGGGGGTTGTAGCTCCAGTTGCCGGATATGGCCTGGTCAAAATATTTCTGCATCATGGCCACGATCTTGATGTAGCCCTCGTTGCCCGTCATCTCCCACAACAAGGTGTATGAATTTTTAAGTTTGGGGAACCCTGGGACTATCTGTTTCAGTGGTCCCTTCTTGCTCTTCTTGATGCCCAGTATGGCCCTTGGGGGTTCGATGCCATTGGTCTCGTTGCTGACCACGCTGGAGCTCTCGCTCGGCATCTGCGCTGACAGTGTGCTGTGCCTCAAGCCATGCTTGGCGATGTCCTTCCTCAGTGACTCCCATGCCATCCTGGTCTTGTGCGGCACGATGTCGTCCACTTCCTTCTTGTATGTGTCTATCGGCAGAAGTCCATCTGCGTATTTGGTCCTGTCAAATGCCGTGCATCTGCCTTTTTCCTCTGCTAGGTTGCAGCTGGCCCTCAACAGGTAGTATTGGAATGCCTCTGAAAGTCTATCCACTGCCTCCCATGCCTTGGGATTTTCGTATTTGAGATCCAACTTTGCCAGGTAATGCGCCAAACCAATGTAGCCTATGCCCAGGCTGCGTCTTGCCTTGGTGCTGACCTCGGCTGCCTTCACAGGATATTGTTGATAATCTATGATCTCGTCCAGTGCCCTCACGGCAAGGTCGCACACTGACTCCAGCTCGCTCAGTTCATTTATGGATCCCACGTTGATGGCGCTGAGTATGCATAGGGCTATCTCTCCATCCTCATCATCTATGTGCTGTATGGGCTTGGTGGGCAGCGTGATCTCTTGGCAGAGATTGCTCATGTAGACCTTGTCCTTGAACGATGAGTGCGAGTTGCAGTGATCGATGTTCATTATGTAAATCCTGCCGGTCTCCGCACGCTCCTTCAATAGGTCAAAAAATAATTCCTGTGCAGCGATGGTCTTCCTTGGAATGGACTTGTCTGCCTCATACTTCTCATATAACTCGTCAAATGCGTCTGTGCCAAATGCTTCATACAATCCCGGCACCTCGTGTGGCGAGAACAGGGTGATCTCCTCTTCCCTGATGAATCTCTCATAAAAAATTTTGCTGATCTGGATGCTGTAGTCCATCCTCCTCACTCGGTTGTCTTCGGTGCCCTTGTTGTTCTTCAACACCAAGATGTCCTCGATCTCAGAATGCCAGATGGGGAAATGCACAGTGGCGTTGCCACCCCTGACGCCATTCTGCGTGCAACATCTCACTGTGCTTTCGAATTTCTTGAGGAATGGGATCACTCCCGTGTGCTGTACTTCTCCGCCTCGGATCTTGGAGTTGATGCCCCTGATCCTGCCAGCATTGATGCCAATGCCCGCACGCCTCGCCACGTAGAGGCCAATGGCCATATCGCTGCTGAAAATAGAAGGGAGAGTGTCATCACTGTCAACAAGCACACAGCTAGCAAACTGACGAATAGGAGTTCTAACGCCCGCCATGACAGGTGTTGGAATGTTGATCTTGTGCGTTGATATAGCGTCATAGTATCTTTTAACATAGGTCATCCTTTTGTTTTTTGGGTAGTCCGCGAACAGGGTGGCCGCGATCATCATGTACATGTCCTGTGGTGTCTCGTACAACTCACCGGAGCTCCTGTCCTGCACCAGGTACTTGTCAACTATCTGCCTCAGGCCCGCATAGGTGAAGTTTAGGTCTCGGTCTCTCTTTATCCAGGTGTTGAGTTTCTTGATCTCCGTCATGTTGTATTGCTCAACTATGGCCTTGTCATACACGCCATTGCGTATGTTCCTTAGAATAAGTTTCAGCAGTGGAATGTATTCGTACTGGCCATGGGCCTCCTTGCGTATGTCATAGCTCAGCAATCTCGCCGCGGCATATTGATAATTTGGGGCATCCAGGGAGATAAGATCGTTGGCGGACCTAACCAATATGTGCTGTATGTCCTTGGAGCTCATGCCGTCATAGAATTGTATGTTGGCGTTCATCTCTATCAGGGACGCCGACACTCCCGGCAATGCCTCGCAGGCTTCTTCCACGACGAAATGTATCTTGTTGATGTCCAAAGGCTCCAGGCTGCCGTCTCTTTTCTTGACTCTGATGGTGGTTGTGGTGCCTGGCATGACTGTTTTTGTTTTTGTTTCTGATTTTGTTCTTGTTTGACTGTGCATATTTAGCAAAAAAATATTATTAATGTTAATTTTGAATTATTTTTTTATTATACAATCAAAACGCAGCGATGTCTATTGGTAAAAAAAATATTTTTGATTTTTTTGTGTGTATTACGACAGGATCGTAGTGCGATAATTCATTGTGGCGTTGGCGCCGGTGCTGGTAGTTGTGTATTTGACCACGAATGTCTCATTTCCCGGAGTCACAGTTGAATCAAGATCATCCACGGCCACGGTCAGCGCAACTCCGATGTCCGCGGTTTCCTCAAAATCATCATTGAAGCTGGGCGTGGTGCCTTCGGCACCCACTGCTGTCAGCGTTCCGGTCCTGAAATTTGTGCCCCTGTCTATCTTGTACTTGATTACCAGGGCAGATCCATTCAATGCCTTGATCCTGATGCCCGTGGTAATGGCCGCTGCTGTGTTGTCGGCCAGCGTGATCTCCTTGTTGGTGCCATCCACTATGCTGACCCCCTCGACTTCCTGTGAGGGGGCGATAGTCGCCGCCCTTAGATCTGATCTCTCAAAGTAGTCCATGTGGCTGCTGCACTCGTTGGCCGAGAATGAAAGCGCCGCATGTATGTCATTGGGGTCGTTGGTGCTATATTCCTCGAAGTCATTGCCCACGTCAGCCGCATACCAATTTCCAGAACTGATGACGTTCCTAACTGAACCATTGGCGTGTGCCTTGATCGCATTGCGACCGATGTTGCTCCATGTGTTGTGTAAAAATTGTATATTCACGGGTCCAAAAGTCTTGCCGTTGGTGCTGCCGTCGGTTGCATAGCCCAACCTTGCTCCATTCAATGCCTCGTTGAAGTCGCAGTTGATGAATTTCACTGAGGTCACATCATCACTGAAATCAACCAGCGATGAAAATTTCTTGAACTGGCAGCTGTCGAATATAATGTTGCTGCATGGCAGGGCACTGGTGCTTCTCACTCTAACTCCTGCGCTGTTGTCGTTGTTGGCGCCACCTGCGGCATAGGTTCCCTTGAATGCGCAATTGACGAATCTCACGTTGGTCGCGCAGTCAATGCTGAAGCCCGCGTAGGCCTCACCGTTCCAAAAATGTATGCCCTCTATGGTGATTTGTGTGGGTGCCACCGCGGATGCTGCTCCTATGGTGCCGTAGGTGTTGCCGCCGTTGTCTTCTGTCACAGCCACTGGTGCTGCTCCACCTGACTGATATATCACTGATCCGTCCACGCCCTCGCCCAATAATCTCGCATGGGGAGGTATCTTAAGAGAAGTCGTTATGATGTATTGGCCGGCCGGGAAAAATAGAATCCTGGAAGATTGATAGTCATCCTGGTCCACCACGTCTGAATAGATCTCTTCCAGGGCCCTCTGTATGGCCACTGTGTCGTTGGTCACGCCATCACCCACTGCCCCAAAGGCCTTGACTGACACATAGTCGTCCAATCTCTCCTGCAGGGTCCTAAGCACATCCACTCCTGCTCCTGTGACGATTGGTGTCGCGTTGCCCAGATAACCCTTGTAGACGTATTTGAGTGCGGATGAAAATGCGGATGATCCCGATGTCAATATCTCTGTGTTGCCCACGGCAGGTGCGCCGTCGGCCACTGTGCCATTACCTATGAATAACTTCTGCTCGTCAATGACCCAACCCAGCTCGCCCGCCGCTAGTTGCGGTAGATCCGTGGATCTGCCTCGCCTGTGTTGTATCCTTGAAATCTGTACTATGGGCACTTGTGCTCCTCTTTATTTTTAGTGTATTTATAGCAAATTAAATAATGGCATGAGCAAGATCATATGCGTTAGCGGCGATTCCTTCACGCAAGAGTTCCTCCAAGACGCACAGCACAAATGGAGCGTGAAAATTGGCGCAAGCGACAACATCGCCATGGGTGGGGCCAGCAATGATCGCATCTTTAATAGCACCATAGAATACCTCAATCAAAAGACTCCGGACATATTGATAGTGGGCTGGACCGTGCTGGGCAGGGCCATGCTGCCAAGGAGCAATGGATCACAGGTCATAATCACGTCACACAGGGCGTTTGACGAGCACACCGGCGAAGACCTGGAAGATTTCAAGAAATTCTATTATGGTCGCGTACACAATGAATATGTGTGTTTCCGCAACCTCCTTAACCACATGATCTTCCTGCAGGAATATTGCAGGCACAAGAAAATAAAGTTGCTGTATTTCAGGTCAGTGTTGGAGGTCGAGCTGTCAGATGCGTCGCTGTCGCAGGTGGCCGGTTGTGCATTCATGAAAGACAGTGATCCGGATATAAGGAGGCAGGGCATACAGCACAATGTAGCAGAACTTAAAAAATTATTGTCGGCTTTGGACCGGGACATATGGATCAAGGAATTTTGGTACTCCATGCGACACCACATGCAGAGCAAGTTTTCAGAGCAGTTCCTGCCTGGCTATGATCGCGGCCTGCCCATCGCGGCAGTGGATGACTGGGCGCAGTTGGTGAAAAGATATCTATAGCACAGACTTGTAGTATTGCTCCACCCTGTTGAACCACTTGCCCACCCATTGCTCGTAGTTGTCTATCTCAAAGGTCTGGAACTCGTTGTTTTGTGTGCAGATAAAGATCCTGCCGTTGCTTATCTTTGTGTCAAATAATTTGTTGTGTGCTTCCGCATAGGCCACCAACTGAAGGTAATAGTCCTCCACCCATTCCGCCTTCTTCAACTTGCGTGCCTGCTTGAAATCCATTATGGCCGGCCGTCCCTTGTACACACCGATCAAGTCCGTGGTGCCTGCGTACAGTTCTGGATAGTACAGGTTGATCTCTGATCCCCACACCTCGCTGACGTCCTTCAATCCATTCTCTATGATAACGTTGGCCATGGCATGGGCCTGCTGCTGTATGAGATTGCTGCCGGGCACCCTGCTCTCGCCCTTGACGTGCTTCTCCAGGCTCCTGTGCATCACTGTGCCGATGTTGGCTGACTCCGTGGCGATCCTCTGCGCTTCCTTTTCTCCCACACGCTTCTTCCATGCAATGAGATGTGTCATGTCCTTGGTCTGTGATAATATTGTGGTCACCGAAGGCACCTGCCGGCCATCCGGAGTGGTGTAGTGCCTCCGGCCCTCGGGTGATGTCTTGCTCAATTCGCTGTAGGGATACCGGGCCACATACGCTATGCCCTGTGCCAATAGGGTGTCGTTGGTAAACTTCATCATCATATTATACACTGGATATGCTGGCCAGTCAATAAACTATTGGATTCTTCTATCGGCGCACGGCTTTAGGAAGCATAATTACATATTATAATGTCATATATCACTGTCGATAATATAAACAGCATCAATGCGGAACTGTCCAATTACTGCAACGCGGCGTGCCCCATGTGCTCGAGATTCAACTTCAAATTGGAGTTGAGAAAAGACGTGACCAACAACAAACACACCAGCCTGTCTCTGGTCAGGGATCGGATAGGCAGCAGCATCACCAAGCGATTGAAGCGTTTCTATTCCTGTGGCACCTACGGTGACGGATCAATGAACCCAGAATGCCTGGAGATATATGAACACATCAGGAAGAATAATGCTGGATGCCAATTGGAACTATACACCAACGGTGGTGCCAGGACGCCGGAGTTCTGGGCGGAGTTGGCAAAGATAGGTGTAGAAGTTTTATTTCATATAGATGGCCTGGAAGACACCAATCATCTGTACAGGAGGAACGTGAAATGGGATAAACTCATGGCCAATGCGAGATCCTTCATAGCCGCCGGTGGCAAGGCCAAGTGGCGGATGTTCTCATTCCAGCACAATGAGCATCAATCAACCACAGCAAAAGATCTGGCAAAACAAATGGGATTCAAGGACTTCCATTTGGATTTCACATCTAGATGGAAAGACTACGATTACGATGGCACGTTCAGAGATGTGGATGAAATAAAAGTGGATGATTACTACATCAGGAAGGCAACTATGCGTCAGCCACAGAGACACATAGTGGATAAGGTCAACAATAAAATTTTGCCAACAGACGTGGTGGACAACTTCCACACCAGGAAGATATCTTGCGTTTCATGCTCCAACAACAAATATGAAATATACCTTTTGGCATCGGGCTATGTCACGCCCTGCTGCTGGATAGGTGATCCCAAGACACACGAGTCTCAAAAAATAGTGGAAGATTATGACAAGATCAATCTAAACTTGACGTATCTGGAGGATATATTGAAGGGTTCTTTCTTCCGCAAGCTAGAGAATGGCATCAACGGCAGCGACACCAGCGTGAGGCTTAATGCCTGCTACCATTGTTGTGGAGTGGATTGATGGGCATATCTCAGCAACCGCCAAAACGTTTCTCCATCAAGCAGGGCATACCCTGCCAGTTGAAATGGACACATTCCACGGTGTATCTCACCAACGGAGTGAGCTCAAGCTGCCACAGAGCGGGGTATGGCAAGATAGAGATGGATGGAGACAAGTTTAATTTCCACAACATTGCCAACAAGCTGGAGGATCGCACCAAGATGTTGAACGGGCAGTGGCCCGGCAATGGATGCGAGCACTGCAAACACATAGAAGAGGCGGGTGGCACCAGCGACCGGGTGGCACATCTCGAGATGGAAGGCACCACAGAGCCGCCGGAGTTGGCCAATAACCCAACAGCTGTGAACGTCACGCCTAGGCAGCTGGAAGTGTATTGGGGCAACACCTGCAACCTGAAATGCATCTATTGCGCGGCCCATTACAGCTCCAAGATACATCAGGAGGAGAAAAGATTTGGCCCGTTCAACACAGATGGTGTGGTGCTGGACGCCAGCCGCTGGCAGATGTTTGACAAGATCGAGGAGGCCACGGAGAAGCTGTTTGTGTGGTTCGAGAGCAACCTGCAGCACCTGCACAAGCTGTTCATCATGGGAGGAGAGCCATTCCTGCAGAAAGAGACCGAGAGGATGATAGCCTTGTTGGAGACCAAGGAGCTGCCCGACCTCACGCTGTGCTTCTTCAGCAACCTCACCGTGGAGCACGAGAGGGTCAAGAACTGGGTGAAAAGGCTCAACAGGTTGGTTGAGGACAAGAGATTGGACAAGCTGCAGATAGTTGGATCGCTGGACTCATGGGGCGCCGAAGCGGAATATGTTAGGAACGGTCTGGATCTGAAATTGTTCCAAAAGAACTTTGAATACATCCTGAATGAATCCACGACTCTGCAGAACATCAACTCCGCGCTGACCATCACTGCTGTGCCGGGCATGCCGGCGCTTGTCAAAAACATCAACCAATGGTCCAGGATAAGGCCCGTTTATTGGTCCATGATGAAGGCCAGCACCAAGAACCATGGCCCGCGGCCATACCTCTATCCCGGCATCTTTGGCAGCAAAGTCAACGACATTGGACTTAAAGAGGCTGTGGAATTATTTGACGTCAACAGCCACGGATATCCGGATTCAGTCAAGGTTAATTACAAAAACTACATGAACGGCATAATCGAAGAGTTTGCGCGGCAGGAACCTGATGCATTAAGGCAGAAACAATTCAAGATCTATTTGACGGAGCTGGATCGCAGGCGTGGCACCAATTATAAGACCACGTTTCCCGTGATAGCCGAATGGTTGGATAGGATCTAAGTTCGTCTCTTTAGGGCTGCCTTGGCCATCCTCTTCACTGTGTCTGTGCTGCCGATGTTGTCTTTGTTCATTGCGGGATCTTTCTCGGCCTGCTTCTCTGTGTTGAGTATGATCTTGTCTTTATTGAAGTCCGACACAACGTTCTTCAGCGCAGTGCCCTTGTCATAGATGCTCTTGAACAGGTTGTAGTTGAAAGTGGCGTAGCCCGTGTTTTTGATTATCTGTGTCAGAGCGTCAAAGCTGATCTCTGCTGTTTGTCCTTGCTCATCAGCATCGCCTCTGAGATTTTGTAGAGTGTTGACTATGACCGATTCCAGTTCATTGTTGGTGTTGTTGAGGAATTCTGAGAAGCGCATGGGATTACTTCCCAGCTAGTCTTGAATAGATTCTTGAGCTGGTTTCGAACACTTCACGGCTTTCTCTCTTCTGCCTGCCTTCGGGTTCAGTGCCACCTGCGTTGGCGTCCGTTGCTGCGAACTCATCCGATGCCGGTGCGTCCAGGCTGTCCAGGTCATCGCTCGTGGTGTCCAATGGCTCGTCCAATGCTCCCACTGGTTCCGTGGCCGCGACTTCCTCGCCGGTCAATACTCTCACTGCCTGATCTAATTCCGTCCTGGTGTTGGTCAGGGTCTGTTCCGCTGAGTCCAGTGCTGGCTTGACCTTCTGTGCGAAGGCGTCTGCTTTGTCTGCGCCCATCTCGTCTCTGATCCTATCTGATAATTCCAGCATGCTCTCTGTCTTCATCTTGGCCAGCTCTTCGAGGTAGCCTGTTACCTTGTCCATCATGTCCTTGGCTGCCAAAATCAGTTCCGATTGATTTTCTATGCCTTCTTTCACAGCGCTCTCCTTGGAGACCATGGCGCCTATGATGGCATCCTTGTCCTGGTCTTTGAGACCTGGTGTCTGTTGGATCTTCTTGGCGATCATCTGTTGCTGTGGGGTGATCTGTGTGTTGATTCCTGATGCCTCTCGCACTGCCTGGTTCAGCACATCCAGCATCATCTGGTGTTTCTGGTAGTTGTCGTCTTTCAACTCCTGTCCAAAGTGCTGGTTGTCAGTGATGGTGTGTATCTTGGTCCTGACCATGTTGGCCATGTCTTCCAGCTGCGCCTGGTCCATGCCTTCAAGATTTAAGGTCTGTCCAAATCTTGACTCGAACTGTGCCAATAAAGTTTCTGTTGTGATGTTCTTTGTTAATTCTGTGGCTTTCATATTTTATATCTCTCCAGAGGATATTTCTGTCTGTGTGCAGTTGTTGGCAGCCATCCATGCATTATGTGCTCCGGGATGATTCGATTTTACCCAATCTCTATAAGATTGCATGGCGGCCTGTGATGTCCACACTTCCGTGATGGTGCTCTTGGTCTGATCTGCGCCCACGTTCTGTTCAGCCAGCTCCGCGGGGCTGACCACGGGCTCAACTGTCCGGGTTAATGTGCCCGCCGCCTGTAGCCTGGCGCTTTCCGCTCTGATGGCCGCAGGATATTCTGTTGGGTTGGCCTTGTGTATGCTCGTGTAAATTCTTCTATATGCCATGCGTGTTTGTCCTTGTATTGTGTTTATTTAGCAGGGTTGACCCTGAACGTGCTATCAAATAAATCCTGTATTCTTTGCTTTGCTGCGTCCGCTTGGCGGTTTGCTTCGCGGAATTTCTCCTCGTAAATGAAGGCCTGGTCGTCATCGCCGCTTTTTTCAGCGGCCCGCATCTTGCCCTTGTAGCTCTTGATGTCAAATATCCTGCTGGCGAAGTCCGTGTCCCAGATCAGCACCTTTTCCGGCATGGGCTTGCCATCCGCCAGGTGGTGCGCCATCAGGATCGCGCTCTGCTTGAGATGTATGTCATCGTAGATTATGCGTGCCTGCACCATGTCCGCTATCACGTACACGAAGCGTGTCTCGTCCGCTCTGCGCGGCACGATGGCTATGTTGCCGATGAGGATGCCCTTGCTGAACTGCTTGGGCAGGTGGCGGAACGGGCGTGTGCTCTCGTCGTGCTCAGCCAGCTTCTTCAGCTTGTCCCCGAGGCCGTAGGCCTCTATCTGTCTCTGCAGTTCCTTGCGATTGCGCATTATGATATCTTATCTGTTGTCAAACCTTATGTGCTTATTTAAAGCGTATTGCGTGTCGTTGTCAAGTTTTTTCCTCACCAGGATGCCCTTGTCGCTCAGGGTCTTGGCCGTGATGGCCTCTTCTATTGGTAATTGGCTCTGCAGGAAGTGCTCGTGGTTTTGGTACTTGTGTATGAACAGGTGTTGCTGTTCGGTTATGAAAACTCGCACGTGGCGAGATATGTGAACGTACATTATTTAGATTGACATTATTTAGATTAATTGATCTTCATTAGTACCACGACTATGGTGCTGAGCAGTCCTGCCACCACGGTGCCCGCGGTCATGATCAGGGTCTTGGTCTGGCTCTTCTGTCCCTCCAGCACGTCATCGCTCAGCCTCTTGAGGCTGTGTTCGATCGCGGACAGGCGATCGTGCAGGCCCTTGTAGCGCTCGGCGCAAAGGTCCACGTGTGCTTCCAAATTGGTCTTTTCTAGGTCACTCATAAATTGTCTCAACTCTCGTTTTAATTCCGCTACCTGTGAATGTATTTCTCTTAACCGAGCCTGTATGTTTGCCATTGCTTCCTGCGGTGCCTATTAATGCTGTATGTGCCTTGAGTAACATTATTTATCTAAATCTGCTGTGAGATTAAAGTAGGTGTTTATGTATTTGCTGTCCTGCGTGTTGAACACATTCTTGGGAAAGGCAGCGGTCTCCTTGCAGAAGTTCACTATGGGTATGTTGTCAAAATCCTCCACCAGGCCGCCCACCTGATCATTGTCAAACTCATACACTCCCAGCTGCTCCACCTGCCAGGTG